>Ga0164313_10000772_pt1 | contig 26836 bp, 20 predicted proteins | sample GuaBasSedimGuay4_FD_113735 | JGI IMG/M metagenome (GOLD analysis project Ga0164313, IMG submission 113735) | Subseafloor sediment microbial communities from Guaymas Basin, Gulf of California, Mexico - Guay4, Core 4569-4, 0-3 cm | ecosystem: Environmental > Aquatic > Marine > Hydrothermal vents... | reverse complement strand
ATGAAAATTTATGATGCATTATCGGGATAATACGAGGAAATTTGAAGAAGTATATGAAAAACTCTGAAAACCCCACGGGAACAAATATAATAAACAATCTGACTGCGTTAAAATTTGTCTCAATAGCAACGGCTATTCAGAAAAATTTGCGCCTTGCATCTTGTTCATTATATTTGTTTCTTGAAAGAAAGGAATTAATAGAAATACCCTTAATAAACCATGAATAAATTTTATCTATTATTTTTTGTTCTGCTGTTTTCTATTTTAAATTCGAATGCCCAGGAAACTATCTATCCCGGTGCCGATGAAAGCACGCCTTCAAAGGCACAGTATTTCACATGGATAAATAATACCAACGAAGGCACAACAGAGCAGCAAACGCAAATAAACCTTGACTTTTTTAAATGGCTGAAGGAAGAATACGGAATGCAGTTGGATATTTATGCTTTCGATGCAGGAGCCATTGACGGGAAACGATTTTATGGAAGCATGAACTCAGATCGTTTCAGGCAACAATTCCCGTATGGTTTTGATTCCATTTATTACAAAGCAAATAGCTTAGGAATTCGTCTCGGTGTTTGGGGTGGCCCGGATGGTTTCGGGGATACGCCAGAAGATGAGCAGGAAAGAACCGAACAAATGCTTAGCCTTTGCAGAGATTATAATTTTGCCTTGTTTAAATTCGATGCCGTTTGCGGACCCCTTCGACCAGAAAAAGAAGGTGCATTTATCAATATGATGCAAAAATGCCGGGAATACAGCCCTAATCTAATCTTACTGAACCATCGGCTGGGGCTTGAAAAAGCCAAGCCTTATGCCACTACATTCTTATGGGGCGGGGCGGAAACTTATATCGATGTTTTTATGACCAATAATGCTACGGCTCCACACCATAGGGCTGCGGCATTATCACGGGGATTAGTCCCCGGCCTTCAGCGACTTACAGAAGATCATGGAGTCTGCATTTCTTCCTGTCTTGATTATTGGGACGATGACCTGATTTTGCAGGCTTTTAACAGAAGTTTAATTCTTGCGCCTGAGATATATGGAAATCCCTGGTTACTGAGAGATGATGAATTTCCCAAATTGGCAAGGATTTACAATCTGCACAGAAAATATGGGGATATCCTTGTAGAGGGGAAGATGCTGCCCGAAGAAACTTATGGGCCTTATGCTGTATCCCGCGGTGATAATATGACAAGACTGATAACACTCCGCAATCTAAGTTGGAATCAGATGAAGTATGAAATTTCATTGGGAGAGGAACTTGGCATTACTGTAAAGAAACCCGTTCAACTAATTCAAATCCATCCATACGAGAAATACATCGGAGAATATAAGCACAATGAAAAAGTAAATGTTACTGTTGAACCGTTTCGGTCGGAATTGTTTATCGTTACTGCTGAAAACTATAACGAACCTCTTATTAAAGGATCTGATTTTCTTGTAGTTAGAAATGTAAATGAAAAATCTACTTTAATTGATATTATTGGAGACCCGGGTACAGAAGTTGTCATAAATCTTGCTGATTTTGATATTTATTCAGCTGCCAAAATTGATGGTGTTTCTAACGATCAGCTAATCAAAGGAAAAAGCCAAAAAGTAAAATTTAAAAGCGGAAAATTGAAACTAAGCCCACATAGAAAAATAGCTGATCTATCAGAAATTGAAGTACCGGAAGATGTTGATGCCTTGTATGAAGCAACGGTTTTTTCTGCCGATAACAACGCGTTGGAGGTTCGTTCTGTTTTTCGTTCAGGAGAAACAGCTATTCCGGCAGTTCAGAATGCCCGGGATGCTTTTTTTAATCAAAGTGCCTTTGTGAATAGGGGAGTGTGGGACAAAAATCTGTTTGATTCTAATATGCATACGGGTTTTTGGCCATCTAAAAAATATGATATCGATTTAAGGATTAAAAGAGGTGCATTTAGACTGGATTTAGGCAATGTAACAGATGTAGATAGTATTGTAATTATTGTACCCGATTACTTTTCGCTGCATCCTTTGTTGCCTCAGGAAGGTAATTATGTGGAAATATCAAGAGATTTAAAGAAATGGGAAACGCTTACTTATCTTGCTGATACCGAAATAACCATTGATATCAACAAGAAAATACGCTATCTGCGGTTTAAATACCAACCACAACAAATTGTTGAAATCGAAGGCTTTTACAATGGAAAAACCTTGGATCGCAGCCGATGGCATGCTTCCAACTTATTTGCTCATCCCGACAGGATGCAATGTGTAAAAAGCTGGATGTCAGTATTTACCCTGGATGAAATTCCAAAGAACAGCTATTTGAGTGTGGCCATCAACGGCAAACATGGCATTGAAGGCGCCTATGTCGCAGCTAAAATAAACGGACAGTTGGTTGGCGCCCCCGACAGAGCTTCTTCATACCCATCAAATACCTGGGAATATGTAAATGCTGAAAGGGATGCTAATTACACATATTATATCCCCTTAAATGATTCCTATATCGGTAAAGAAATTGAAGTTTTTGTAATGGCCTATGACAAAGAAAACACAACACTAACTCCTGAAGTCTGGATATCTGCCTTTGGCGACGCTAAAGAAAAAATAAGAATTGAATTACATAAAAACTAGAATTATGCAAAACCGAATTAAATTATCCCTGTTGGCAATGCTTCTCCCATTTGTTATCATGGCACAGGGAAAAACAAAATCCTATACCGTAAAATCTCCCGACAAAAAGATTGAGTTTACCTTGAGTTTAAATGAAAAGACATGGATTTCTGCTAATTATGAAGAGCTTAGTATTTTAGAGCCATCCCAAATATCCATGAACTTAAGTTCCGGTATTCTTGGTGATAATCCTCAAGTCGATCGAATTGAAAAAAGAGAAATATCGGAAGTTTTGCATCCGGTTGTCAAAGTGAAAGAGGAAACAGTAAACAATAACTGCAATGAGTTGATTGTTTATTTTAATAACGATTATTACCTGGTACTCAGAGCCTATAACAATGGAATTGCCTACCGTTTCGGAACAGAAATTGAGGGAGAAATCACCGTAATTTCAGAAACCGGAGAGTACGTTTTTCCTGAGAACCATATGATGTGGTGGGGGAAAGAAAAGACATTTGAATCGCATAACCAGGTGTATTTCGATTACATATCATTAAGGAATTCAAGCACAGAAGATTTAGCAAGTTTGCCTTTAATAATTAATCCTTCTAATGGGCCTAAAATTGTAATTACCGAAACTGATTTACAGGATTATCCGGGAATGTGGCTCAGAGGAAGCAACAGCAATATGCTGTTTCGCATTTCACCAAAATATCCTAAAACCATTGAGCAAAAATCGGACAGGTATTTGCCTATTACAGAAAGAGAGGACTTTATCGCGGAGACTACCGGTACAAGAACCTTCCCATGGCGGATATTTGCCATTGCAGAAAATGATGCCGACCTGATCACCAATCAGTTGACTTATATTTTGGCTTCACCAAATAAAATAGAAGACGCTGCGTGGATAAAGCCCGGCAAAGTAGCCTGGGATTGGTGGAACGCTAACAATATATATAGCGTTGACTTTGAGGCCGGTATAAATACCGAAACCTACAAATATTATATTGATTTTGCTGCCACATACGGAATTGAGAACATTTTGTTAGACGAAGGATGGTACACATTGGGAGACATGTCAGCAGTGGTTCCTGAGATTGACATGGAAGAAATAATTTCATATGCCAATGAGAAAAATGTGGGCGTTATTTTGTGGTGTGTATGGAAAACTTTAGACGATCAATTAGAAAGTTCATTCAATCAATTTGAAGCATGGGGCATCAAAGGCATCAAGGTGGACTTTATGAACAGGGACGATCAGCAAATGGTGAATTATTACCATAAAATTGCACAAAAAGCCGCCGAACATAAACTATTGGTTGATTTTCATGGTTCCTATAAACCTGCAGGATTGAGGAGAATGTACCCAAATGTATTGACGAGAGAAGGGGTTAATGGGGGAGAGCAGTACAAATGGAGTATGCGGCAAACACCTGAACATGACCTGATTATACCATTCGGACGTATGTTGGCAGGACCTATGGATTATACTCCAGGAGCCATGCGAAATGCCCAGGAAAAAGACTACAAACCTATTTTTGATACACCAATGAGCATGGGAACCCGTTGTCATCAACTGGCTATGTTTGTCTGTTATGAAAGTCCTTTGCAGATGCTGTGTGATGCGCCTTCCAATTATTACAAAGAACCGGAGTGTATGGAGTTTTTATCCAAAGTTCCGACAGTATGGGACGAAACCATTGTCCTGGACGCACAAATTTCAGATTATCTGTTAATTGCCCGAAGAAATGGTGATGAATGGTATATTGGAGGAATGACCGACTGGGATTCAAGGGATTTAAATTTAAATTTATCTTTTCTTCCCAAAGGCAAAAAATATCAAATGACGATTTATCAGGATGGCATAAATGCCGATAAAATTGCTAGTGATTATAAGCAATCCAAACTAACAGTTGATAACACATACAACCAGCAAATACACCTGGCAAAAGGCGGAGGCCTGGCTATAATGCTTGAGCCTGTTAAGTAGGCCTGTGAATTTGTTTTATATTAAATACCTGCACAGGAGTTTAATGTATAAATGTCTTATAATATATATTATGTTAAATAGCAATTGTAAAATATAAGGGAAGCAATTTTACTACTTCCCTTTTAAATTTTTACTCCTTGTTCATTTTTTCCAGCTTATCTGTCATTTTTAATCGTGCGTATGCTTCCTTAAGTGCAGAAATTGTTGGTGCATCTTCAGGATTGATCTCTAATGATTTTTCAAGATAAGGAACAGCTTTAGCCAGATTTTCGTTGGCTTTATCAGTCAGCACAGCATATTCATCAACCTGATCAAGCGGTAAATCGTTGGCTTCTGATTGCATTGTGGCAGCAATATTTACGTATATGGCACCCATATTGTAATAAGCTTCGAAAAAGTTAGGATTGATATCGGCAGCTTTCTGATAATATTTCTCAGCATCTACTACATTACCTTCATCATCATATGTTTTTCCAAGTAAAAAGAATAGATTAGCGTTCTCAGGATCCTTCTCAACAGCTTCTAACAGGAGAGTTTGTAATTTTTTACTCTCTCCTCTTTCCAAATATAGTTGTGCTTCTTCAAGTAACAGGCTTAATTCGTTTGGAAAACGTTCCCTGCCTAATTTAAGGATCTCCTGGGCACGAACAGTATCTCCTAATTGCTTAACAGCCCTGTTATAAAACATATAAATACGTGGCTCTTCAAAGTTGGCTTGAACACATTTCTCAAGATATTCGGCGGATGCAGCAGGATCATCACCAAGTACACCGGCCATACCTATGTTGAATGCAGCAATTGTATCGAGTCTGCCATCTGCATCAGCGATATTATAAGCTATTTTAAAATTCTCAATAGCTACCGGATAATTCCCATCCTGAAAAGCCAGGCCTCCCAGTCTGTAAAACTGGTTAGTTAAATTTGCAAGGTAAATGGATATTTCATCTTTGTATGATCCTTTTTCATCATATTCCTTCGCTTTTTTCAGGGCTTCATATGATTTCATAGCGGCATCAGGCACGTCTAAATTCATAAGTGCTGCTGCTTCAGGCGCTAACGCAGAAATATTATAATATATTTCGCCCGCATAAAGCCATGTTTTAGCATCACGAATGGTTTTTTCATGCTGACAAGCTTCGTCAATTGATTCTTTTGCTTTCTCGTACTGACCATTCTGGTTATACATATAGGCACTTGTCCTTTTGTTTTTCTGGGCATAACTTCCAAGGCTGATCAGGAGACTAAGTCCAACTAAAATTACTATTCTCTTCATTATTTTAGGTTTTAATTTGTTTACAAAGATATTCAATTACTATAATTGTGCCAAGTCGTACTATTTATAAAGCTTCTAAATATCAGCGGTTTAATGTCTTTTTATTAAATCTAATTGTCATCTTCCTGGTCAATAGAATTACCCTGCTCCTCCTGCTCCAATGTACCCTCTTCATTTCCGTTATTAAAATCCTCTTCAGCCTCTCCTTCTTCCAGTTCAATTTTAGCAACTGCAGCAATTTCATCACCTTCTTCAATCTTTATCAACCTAACACCCTGTGTAGCCCTTCCCATTACACGCACATCTTCCATGCCCATCCTTATGGCAATTCCCGACTTGTTAATGATCATCAGATGGTCATTATCACTTACATCCTTAATTGCAATCAGGTTTCCGGTCTTCTCTGTAATATTGATGGTCTTTACCCCTTTACCTCCCCTATTGGTTATCCTGTAATCATCTATTTGTGAACGCTTTCCGTAACCCCTTTCTGAAACAACAAGAATGGTTTTTTCATTGTTTTCAATACAAATCATACCAATTACTTCATCATCTTTTCCTTCAAGAACTACACCTCTAACGCCGGATGCATTTCTACCCATCGAACGAACTTTGGATTCGTTAAAACGTATGGCCCTACCCGATCGTTTAGCAAGTATTACTTCATTTGATCCATTGGTCAGGCGAGCTTCTATCAATTCATCACCTTCCTTTATTTTTATAGCTTTAATACCATTCTGGCGCGGCCTAGAATAGGATTCCAGCGATGTTTTCTTTATTGTACCACCTTTTGTGGCTAGAATAATAAAATTACTGTTGATATAATCCTCATCTTTTAAATCCTTGGTGTTGATAAATGCTGTTACTTTATCATCCGGATCAATATTAATGAGGTTTTGAATTGCTCTTCCTTTCGTTGTTTTTGCTCCTTCAGGTATTTCGAACACCCTCATCCAAAACACTTTACCTTTCTTGGTAAAGAAAAGCATATAATTATGGTTGGTTGCAACAAATAAATGCTCCAGGAAATCTTCTCCACGCGTTGCACTTCCCCTCGAACCACGCCCTCCCCTTCTTTGCTGTCTGTACTCCGTCAGTACCGTTCGCTTTATATATCCCATATGCGATATAGTAAGTACTACTTTTTCATCTGGAATAATGTCTTCCATTGAAATATCTTCGGCAGTATAAACTATTTGCGATTTTCTTTCATCACCGTATTTTTCTTTAATACGAAGCAGTTCCTCCTTAATAGTATCCATTCTCTTGCCTTCGTCAGCAAGTAATTCTTTCAACTCAGCTATAAGTATTTGCAGTTCTTCATAGTCTGATTTGATTTTCTCCCTTTCTAATCCCGTAAGTTTCTGCAACCTCATTTCCAGGATTGCTTTGGCCTGTATTTCAGTCAGTTCAAAACTATCCATCAATCCCAGCTTAGCTTCTTCCGGTGTTTTAGATGCCCTGATCAAAGCAATAATAGCATCAAGATTATCGAGTGCTATCAATAATCCTTCAAGTATATGCGCTTTCCGTTCTGCTTCCTTCAACTCGTATTGTGTACGCCGAACAACCACTTCATGACGATGTTCAACGAAATAATGAATCATCTCTTTTAAATTAAGCGTTCTTGGCCTTCCGTTCACCAATGCCACATTGTTCACGCTAAATGAACTCTGCAATGAGGTCATCTGGTAAAGCTTATTAAGAACGATATTTGGAATGGCGTCGCGTTTAAGGTCGTAAACAACCCGCATACCATTTCGATCAGATTCATCGCGGAGATCAGAAATACCATCTAATTTTTTCTCATTAACAAGCTCGGCTGTTTTACGTATCATTTCCGCCTTGTTCACCTGGTATGGTATGGAAGTAACAATAATCTGTTCTTTACCACTTTTAGTTTCTTCAAAAGTAGCCTCGCCTCTCATTACAACTCTTCCCCTACCCGTTTCAAAGGCATTTACCACTCCTTCATAACCATAAATAATACCACCGGTCGGGAAGTCGGGAGCCTGAACTAACTTGATCAGGTCAGCCATTTCGATGTCTCTGTCATCAATATAAGCTATGACTCCATCAATTACCTGTGACAAATTATGTGGTGCCATATTGGTGGCCATTCCAACGGCAATCCCCGAAGCTCCATTTATAAGCAAATTAGGGATTTGTGTTGGTAAAACTGTTGGCTCTTTTAATGTGTCATCAAAATTTAACTGGTGATTAACAGTGTCTTTATCAATATCCTGTAGCATCTCTTCCGCAATCTTTCTTAGCCTGGCCTCCGTATAACGCATAGCGGCCGGGTTATCACCATCAATTGAACCATAGTTACCCTGGCCTTGCACCAATGGATAACGTAACGACCAATCCTGCGCCATACGCACCATTGAATCATACACCGATGTATCACCGTGAGGATGATATTTACCCAAAACTTCCCCAACAATTCTTGCTGATTTTTTATACGGACGGTTTGAAAAAACACCTAATTCATGCATTCCGAAAAGCACCCTACGGTGGACAGGTTTGAGACCGTCTCTTACATCAGGGAGCGCCCTTGAAACAATTACCGACATCGAATAATCGATGTAGGCAGACTTCATTTGGTTTTCTATATTTACCTTTATTATTCTATCGCCTTCAAATACACTTTCCATTCTCTATAACTACTTCTTAATTAATATCTTATATAATACTTTGCAAGTTTACGAATGTACAAAATAAATGAACATAAAACCATCATTAAACCTGCTAATTATGTTAACAATATCATGTTAACAATATCGATTATAAAACACGATGAAAATAATTTGAATTTTCATTAAACATGAGTAATTTGGAAGCCCACAATACGAATCAATTCGTTTCGGAATGGGTTGATTAATTAAGTAATTTTAATGCAATTATTATTCATAACTTAATCATTCAATAATTAATTAATATGAACGAAAACCGTTCAAGCGTATTCTCAATTCTGGAAAAGTTGAATATTCCATATGAAGTATTCGAGCATCCCCCACTTGACACTATTGAAATAGCTCTTGAATATTGGAAAGACATTGATGCCATGCATTGCAAAAACCTGTTTTTCAGGAACCATAAAGGCAACAGGCATTATCTTGTAATTATTAAAGACACCACTCCTTTTAATATCAGAAGTCTTGAACAGAAGCTAAAACAAGGAAAACTAACTTTCGGATCCGAGAAAAGACTGATGAAATATCTTGGCGTGAAAGCAGGCTCTGTGTCTCCTTTTGGTTTAATAAACGATGAAGAACAGCACGTTCACCTGTTTCTTGATCAGCAATTAAAAACCGCCGATAAAATCAGTTTTCATCCAAACGACAATACTGCGAGCCTTGTACTATCTTACATGGATTTTATAAAATACCTTGAACAAATGAACAACATATTTGAGTTTATTGACCCGTCACCTGAAAATGAATAGTTTTGTACATTTGATTTTTACTAATTATTCAACATTATCACCCTGTTTATTTCTATTGTTTAAAACCAGTATAAAGCATGAATCCAATTGATATAGATGTCAGATCCGAAATAGGTAAATTAAATGGTGTAATCGTTCATATTCCGGGGGCGGAGGTAGAAAATATGACGCCTGAAAATGCAGAACGTGCACTTTACAGCGATATATTGAACCTCTCAGTTGCATTACCCGAATACAATAATTTTCTTGGAGTTCTTCAGAAATATACGAATGTATTTGAGGTTAGAGAATTACTAGCTGATATACTTCATAATAATGATGTTAAACATGAATTAATTACAAAAATCTGCAAACACGAACACCAGGATGAAAAAGAGATTTGCAACTTTATTGAACAAATAAAAGATAAAGATCTTGCACATCAACTGATAGAAGGTGTCGAAATGAAGAAAGATAACCTTACACGTTTCCTTGACGATGAAAGGTATTGTATTAAACCGCTTCCAAATTTTTTCTTTACCAGAGATGCATGTTTCTCATTTGGAGATGAGGTTATTATAAGCAAAATGGCCAACAGTGTCAGGGACAGAGAAGCTATTATTATGGATTCCATCTTCAGGCATCATAATGCAATCAATGCTAAAACGGTTAATCCTATGGAGAAATTCGATAAAACCGGAAAAGCGACCATTGAAGGTGGTGATGTGATCATCGCCCGTAAAGATGTAATTCTCATCGGAACAGGCTCCCGAACAACTACCCAGGGTATTGACTGCATGATTGAATATTTAAAGGAAAAACCCGGTATACAGCATATTATCGTGCAAGAGCTTCCTTATAAACCTGAATCATTCATCCACCTTGATATGACCTTTACTTTTCTGGATGAAGAACATTGTATGATCTTCGAGCCATTGATTATTCATGCTTCCCGTTTTCTTACAATACACATTACAGTTGATGGAAATATGGTAACTTCTATTAAAGAAGAGGAAAATATACTTACGGCTTTGGATGGACTTGGGATGAGTTTAAAACCTATTCTTTGCGGAGGTAATAACGACAGGTACATCATGGAACGTGAACAGTGGCAAAGTGGGGCTAACTTTGTCGCTTTGGAACCGGGAAAAGTAATTGGTTATGCCAGAAACATTCATACCATTGAAGAATTAAATAAAAATGGCTTTGATATAATCAGAGCCAAAGATATTGTAAGAGGAAATAATGAACTCACAAACTATAAAAAAGTCGTTGTAACCATTGAAGGAAATGAACTTTCAAGAGGTGGTGGAGGTGCCCGTTGTATGACTATGCCGTTTAATAGAAATGAGTGAATGAGTGAAAAAGTGAATCCGTCTTGATAAATAAAATCAAAACATATTATTCAGACCACCCGCTAAGGAGCATACTCCTGGCCGGTTTATTTTTCAGGCTGGTGGCTGCTCTGTTCTCAAGAGGCTATGGATGGAGTGACGATCAGTTTCTTGTTATTGAAATTGCTCAATCGTGGGCAAATGGTATAGATTATTACGGCTGGCTTCCCGATGCCACCGGAAATAACCGACCACAAGGCTTCAGTTTTTTTTACGTAGGATTGCAATATATATTTTTTGAAATTTTAAAATTCATCGGGATTAATGATCCCCAGACAAAAATGGTCGTCATCCGGCTGGCTCATGCTTTCTGGTCGATGATAACTGTATTTTTTGGTTATAAAATCACCCTGCGTTTAAGTGATCAAAAAACCGCACGGTCTTTGGGATGGCTGTTGGCTATCTTCTGGATTTATCCATTCATCAGCGTAAGGAATTTAGTGGAATTTGTCAGTATTCCTTTCCTGATGTGGGGCCTTTGGCTGATTATTAAAAATAAAACATTGAAAACTGTTTCCCTTGCTTTCTGGGCAGGTTTTCTTTTTGGACTGGCTTTCGACACGCGGTTTCAAACTGTGCTGATCTCCGGATCTTTTGGATTTGCACTGTTGTTCCAGAAAAGGTGGAAAGAAGTTATCTGGATTGCGTTGGGAAGTTTTCTTTCTATTATTATAGTGCAGGGCGTTGTTGATTACATTATTTGGGGCAAAGCTTTCACGCAAATTATTGGTTATGTTAGTTACAATGCTACTCATGCAGGCGACTACACAGTCGGCCCCTGGTATGTTTACTTATTATTCCTTCTGGGCATCTTGATTCCCCCGGTCAGCATTTTTCTTTTTGCCGGACTGTTTAAAGAATGGAAACGCCTAGCCATTCTATTTCTTCCAGCTGTCATTTTTATTTTGTTTCACTCTTATTATCCGAACAAACAGGAACGTTTTATCATTACCATTTTACCCTTTTTAATGATTATCGGCATGATCGGCTGGCAGCGTATTGCTGAAAACTTTCAGAATAAAAACTGGTATAAGGCAAGTTGGATCTTCTTTTGGACACTAAATATCTTACTACTTATCCCTGTTACATTCACTTATTCCAAAAAAGCACGTGTTGAATCGATGACTTACTTGTCACAATACAATGAAGCATTTAATTATTTTATTATTGAAGATATTTCGAAAACGGTTTTGGGGCATCCTCCCCTGTTTTATCTTGGAAAATACATGAATTATTATGCACTGTTAGAAAACAATGGTGCTTATCCGCAATTTTACAAGGAGGTAAAAGCTGGAAAGATCGGTGAACCGGGATTTATCCTGTTTTATCATGATAATGATTTACCGGCAAGAGTAGATTTGATGAAAGTTGTTTATCCGGAAATAGAATTTGAAACCAAAATTAAACCCGGAAATGTGGATAAAATATTATTTTGGCTTAATCCCATTAATGACAACCAAAATATTTATATTTATCGTAACAAAACTGTTATTCCCGACAAACTGAGTAATGAATAAGGAAGAAGCCAAAAAGCGGATCGAAGAGCTGACATCCATCATCAGGGATCATAATTACAAGTATTATGTTTTGTCAGCACCCGGTATCAGTGATTACGACTTTGATTTATTGCTAAAGGAACTTGAAAAACTGGAAAGTAAGTTCCCTGAGCTCAGGTTCCCCGACTCCCCTACCCAGCGTATTGGTGGTGAGCCCACAAAGGAATTCAAAACTGTTACGCATAAATACCCAATGCTTTCGCTGAGTAATAGCTATTCTGAAGAAGAAATCAAAGATTTTGATACAAGAGTCAGAAAATTGATTGATGGCAACATTGAATATACGTGTGAACATAAATACGATGGTGTTGCAATAGGTTTAACATATGTAAATGGGCTATTGACCACCGCTGTAACACGAGGGGATGGAACGCAGGGAGATGATGTAACGAATAATGTAAAAACCATCAGAAGTATTCCTTTACGCTTAAGAGGTAAATATCCAGATGAACTGGAAGTCAGGGGCGAGATTTTTATGACGATCAAAGGCTTCAGACAATTGAATAAAGAGCGTGAACAAAATGGAGAAGCAGTTTTTGCCAATCCCCGTAATTCAGCTTCTGGAACTTTAAAAATGCAAGACCCGTCAATAGTGGCAAAGCGCCCTTTGGACTGCTTCATCTACAGTACAACAACTGATTTAGATACTATTTCAAGCCATTACGAAAGCCTTAAATACCTTAAATCGCTTGGCTTAAAAACCTCGATGAATGTGGCAGTTTGTAAATCTTTTGAAGAAATTTTTGAATACATAAAAGATTGGGATAAAGGCAGACGGCAGCTTAACTATGAAATTGACGGTGTCGTTATTAAAGTAAATAACTTACAGCAACAAAAAGAATTAGGGGCAACAGCCAAAAGCCCCCGCTGGGCAATTGCCTATAAATTCAAAGCAGAAAGGGCAGAAACAACATTATTATCTATTGATTACCAGGTAGGGCGAACAGGTGCGGTAACCCCGGTAGCAAATCTTGCACCTGTTCAGTTAGCAGGCACCACTGTAAAACGTGCAAGCCTGCATAATGCTGATGTAATTAATAAGCTGGATGTTAGAATTAATGATAAGGTATATGTCGAAAAAGGCGGAGAGATCATCCCTAAAATTGTCGGGGTAAATACTGGTGCAAGAGAAGCAGGCTCGGAACCAGTCATATTTATCAAAAATTGCCCTGAATGTGGTTCGTTATTAACGCGAAAAGAAGGCGAAGCCGCTCACTATTGCCCGAATGAAGATTATTGTCCCCCGCAGATTAAAGCTAAGCTTGAGCATTTCATATCCAGAAAAGCCATGAACATCGATTCGCTGGGAGAAGGGAAAATAGAAATGCTTTATAATCATAAACTTGTAAGGGATATTGCCGATTTATATGATCTGACTTATGATCAACTATATGGATTAGAGAAAGTGATTGTTGATAAAGAGAAAGAGAAAAAAATCAGTTTCCAGAAAAAAACTGCGGAAAATATTATTAAAGGCATTCATCAATCTAAAGAAATCCCATTCCCAAAAGTACTTTTCGCATTAGGTATAAGGCACGTAGGTGAAACAGTCGCAAAAAAGCTGGCTTCATCTTTTAATGATATTGAAAGCCTGAGTACAGCTACATATGATCAATTGATTGAGGTGGATGAAATTGGGGATAAGATTGCTGAGAGTGTTATTGGCTGGTTTGAGAAACAGCAATATAGAGAAATAATTACGCGACTAAAAATAGCTGGTGTTCAACTGGCAAATCTGGAAATTGCAATGACAGTGAAAAATACATTGAACGGAAAATCTTTTGTTGTAAGCGGTGTTTTCAGTAAGTATTCAAGGGAAGAACTAAAAACTCTTATTGAATTCAACGGCGGCAAGAATGTGGGTTCTATTTCATCAAAGACTGATTTTGTATTGGCAGGTGAAAACATGGGGCCTGCTAAAAAGCAAAAAGCTAAAGATTTAAGGATTCAAATAATCAGTGAAGACGATTTTGAACAAATGATCTCTTGATAAAGGTCCTCTTTATTTGTGGTTTTAAGTTATAAACTTAAACCAGTGGGTAGGTAAAAAAAATGATAAATTGCTCTCCAGATCACTCACTCTCCTCTGAATCCTCTTTTTTCTCACTCTTTCCTGAAAATTTATAAATAACCCAGGCAAATCCTAATACTATATGCAGCAGCACTATAGCGAATATAATATAGGCTAATGTTAGGTTATTCATTATCAAGTTTACTTAAGCGGATAGTAAATATCTGTTTGCCATTTGGATGTATCGGGTTCTGTCATAGGATCTGTTACATAAACTTCCCAAATATATTGTTCGTTACCTTCAATTTTATTGGCTTTCATATAATCGTCAATTGCATAATGTGTATCTCCCGTATCATAACTACCGAAATGTTTCGCATAAACAGCTTTAGTTGCCGGAAGTTCAAAATATTCAATCTTATTATGTCCTTTTGTTCCTTCAGCAACAGGAACAGCAGCGCGTATCACAATTATTCCATTGGGATCCCAATTATAATAAACTGCAAATGGAAAGCCGGCCATTGGGATTTTTTTCTTCATGATATGCTCCATGATCATCCCATAATTTCTGCCTAAAAGCTCACCGATTCTATCAACAGTAGTTGAATCCAGAATGGATAATGAAGCTTGCATATCAAGATTAACTATTTGTATATCAATAGCCGGCTTGGCTTCGGCAACTGATTTTAATGTTGAAAGTCCCTCTTCCATCAAAGGTGTCATCATACTTTTACTCATCAGGCCATACCATCGCTCAAAAGGATATTTCAAATCATTGATATGTATAGACCAATTCACTTTTGTTCCTTCATCGGTCTCTTCCAGATTCCATATGCCGGTTCCTCCTGCCCCATTAGGGCCAAATTCCAGTTTGTTTTGAATTAAAGTGTATGGTTCGCTTTCCACAATTGTCATTGATCCTTCTCCTGCTTTTTCACCTGACCAGATACGTTTGGCCCCAACGCCCGCTTCAGGTCCTTTATAAATATCTACCATCGTTGAATCAGCCTCAAATGGTGACCAGTGCTTCCAGTTCTTTAACATATTAACCTGTTGAAATACCGTTGCCGGTTTTGCATTGATAACTTTTTCACTGGTTATTGTTACATTGTCTGCAAGGAATAAAGGAATAATAGTCAATATGGCAATCAATATCAATACGATTATTCCAAGTACTTTTAAAGCTTTCATATAAATTGTTATTGGTTATTTAATCTCAAATATACTATTAATTCATTTTAGATTTATAGTTCAGTTTACCCGAAAACAGATTTCAGGCTTTCAAGTGCTTTTAAAACATTAGCTTTTGGAGTAGCAAGATTCATACGCTGGAAGCCTTCCCCACCCCTCCCAAATATAGGCCCCGGACTTAATCCGAGTTTTGCTTCATTCAACAATTTATCTTTTATTTCTTTATCAGTAAGCCCGGTTTTGTTAAAATCAATCCAGGCCAAATAGGTGGCTTCTGGCTTTACCAGGTGGAGGTTTGGTAACTCTCTATTAATAAAATCGTCAAGCAGCTTGAAGTTATTTTCAATGTATTGCATTAGCTCATCCAGCCATCTGTCTCCATTTGAATAGGCTGCAATTGAAGCGGCAGCACCAAACAAATTCCCATTTCCAATATGAATATGATCGATAATCTGATGGAATTGACTTCTTAGCGTTTTATCTATAATAATTAAGGATGATGTAGCTAATCCGGCAATATTGAAGGTTTTGCTGGGAGCAATACAAGTGACCGTTTTCTTCGCTATTTCTTTTGTCAGTGAAGCAAGGGGAACGTGCTTATAATCAGGCAATGTCAGATCACAATGAATCTCATCCGAAATAATGATCACGTCATTCTTTACACATATCTCCCCAATCCTAAGCAATTCGTCTTTTGTCCATAACCTCCCAACCGGATTATGAGGATTAGAAAGAAAAAACATTTTAGACACTTTTGCTTTTTTCTCAAAATCATCAAAATCGATGGAATACCTGCCATCTTTAAAGATTAATTGATTCTCAATGAGTTTTCTTTTATGGTTTGTTGCAGCACTAAAAAACGGGAAGTAAACCGGTGGCTGTACCAATACACCATCACCGGGTTTAGTAAAAGTTAAGGTTGCCATATTTAATGCAGGTACAATTCCGGGAGTAAACAATATCCAGTCTTTTTGTAACGACCAATTATGTCTTCTTTTAACCCAGTTGATGATACTTGTAAAATATTCCTCAGACCTGAAAGTGTATCCATAGATGGGATGTTCAGCCCTTTTCAAAACAGCTTCTCTGATAAAGTCGGGTGATTCGAAATCCATATCAGCTACCCACATCGGCTGCACATCTGCTTTACCGAAGTATACTTCTCTCAAATCGTATTTCACATTTGCAGTATGCTCCCTGTTTATTACTTTATCAAAATTGTACATAATTAATCACCTAATCAATAATGCAAAAAACAGGGATATAGCTTTACCCCTGTTCTTAAAAATATACTAATTCTTTAGTTTACTGCGTTAGCATAACAGGCATTATTAGCATAAGGATATCCTCATTTTCATCAGATGCCTCAGGAACAAGTATCCCTGCCCTATTTGGTGCCGACATTTCCACAACAACATTATCAACTTCAAGTGTTGAAAGCATTTCCTGCATAAACCTTGAGTTGAATCCAATTTCGATATCCTCACCTTCATAACTGCATGTCAACCGTTCTTTAGCTTCACTGGAGAAATCAAGGTCTTCAGCAGTAAGAACAAGTTCCTTTCCTGAAATTTTAAACCTTACCTGGTGGGTTGATTTACTACCAAAAATTGCAACACGCCTCAATGCGTTCAACAGGCTTCTCCTGTCGATGGTAAGCTTAAATGGATTTTGCGTAGGAATTACAGCTTCATAATTAGGATATTTTCCATCAATTAAACGGCAGATTAAAGTAATATCTTCAAACTCCATTACGGCATTTGAATCATTGTATTCCAACTTAACTTCCACATCCTCGTCATCAGGCATTATATTTTTCAAATGATTCAGAGGCTTTTTCGGGAGAATAAACGAAGCCGTTTCGTCTGTTTTGATATCGCTTCTTTTATACTTGACTAATTTGTGTGCATCGGTAGCAACAAATGTTATTTCGTTTTTATTTATCTCACACAATACACCTGACATCACAGGACGTAATTCATCGTTACCTGTCGCAAAAAGTGTTTTATTGAATGCATTAACAAGCAATGCCCCATTTAATTGTACTACCTGAGTACTATCAAGTGACGGAACTTGCGGAAACTCATCACTTCTATGGCCAACTAACTTATATTTTCCTTCTCCGGCGAATAACTCAACTCCAAGTGTATCCATATTTACTGATATGGTAACAGGTAATTCCGCAAACGTTTTCATTATATCCAGGAGCATCTTGGCAGGAATTGCCACTATCCCCGGGTCTTCTGCTTTATCAGTTAATAGTTCAACCGATATGGTAGTTTCCAGGTCAGAAGCTGTGATGCGCAGTTTTTCTTCCGTAAGTTCAAACAGAAAATCTTCCAATATGGGTAAAGTTGAGCTAGTGCTTAATACGCCACTAATTTTTTGTAAGCTCCTTAATAAGGCTGTACTCGATACGATAAACTTCATAATAATTCAGGTTATAATTCCTTCTAATTTATATGTTATAGGGAGAGTAAAAATAACAAAATAATCGGTACGCATCATTCCAAATTTCTATAAATTATTCACAATAGATTTATATGAATATCATTGAAAAAGAACAAAAATTAAACAGCAATCTTAATAATATTGATTTGCTAAACGATCTTCTGTATTCTATTATGATTTCCAATATATTTGCAGCCTAATTTCAGTGTATTGTTTTCAGATTTTATCATATCATATTCATATTGGTTTATTCTGTTGGCTATTGCCACCAGTTTAATTTATTCGGGCATACTCTATTATAGAAATAAATCGAACAAGCTCAATCTTTTCTGGACAATTACACTATTTGTTATTCGGTTTATTTCAGTATTCCTTCTGACTCTGTTGCTTTTGTCGCCTTATTTTAAAACAAAAAATAAATATATTGAGAAGCCTATTGTGGTGATGGGTTTTGATAATTCAACGTCAATTATTCTTGGCAAAGATTCAAGTTTCTACAAAACAACTTTTCCCGAACAATGGATAAACCTGACTCAGCAGATTGGTGATGATTACACGACAGAAAGTTATTTGTTTGGTGCCGAGGTCAGAAAATCAACTATTCCCGATTTTAGTGATGAACTATCTGATTACAGCAAATTTATTGAACATATAAGCAATGAATATAGCGGAATGAATATAGGTGCTGTGATAATGGCAGGAGATGGTATCTATAATTTAGGAGTTGAACCTGTTATTGCAGCATCCGGTCTTTCAATACCTTTTTACACGATCGCACTTGGTGACACCAATTCTGTAACAGATTTAAAAATAGCAGATGTTAGATTTAACACCCTCGTTTATAAAGATGATATTTTTCCTTTAGAAGTGAGCATATCAGCCGAAATGCTAAATAATAAAGATGCTGAACTTATACTAACAGCATATGGAAAACAGCAGGAGAAAAAGAGAATCAAAATTACGAGTAATAACTTTAGTGCGAGTTATACATTTAAGTTACAGGCGAAAGAAACAGGTAAACACCGCATAAAAATTGAGCTAATTACAAAAGAAACAGAGCTCAATAAGTCGAACAATCGTTACAATATTTTCATTGACGTTATTAACAATACGCAAAAAATACTTTTACTCGCGTACAGCCCTCATCCTGACATAACAGCAATAAATCAATCCTTACGTTCAGTTAAACAATATGAAACTGAGGTTGTATATATCAAAAATGTGAATAAGGTGAATGTAGCAGATTATGATTTGGTAATTTTACATCAGATACCATCTGCTTTTCAGCGTTCTGATAAATTATTAAATGATTTGATGAATAAAGAAATCCCGGTTCTTTTTATACTTGGCAAACAAAGTTCATTACCAGCCTTTAATCAGGCTTTTAAAGGTATGAATGTCCTGACATCTATTGGAAAACACGAAGAAGCCCGGGCAGATTTGAATTCTTTATTTACGCTCTTTTCATACGATATGGATTATGCCTCACAGATCGAAGAATTACCTCCTCTTATTGTGCCACTTGGAAATTATGTTGTTTCTCAATTTTCAGAAACTTTTGCCTATCAACGAATTAATAGCATCACAACAGATTTTCCATTAATTATTTTTAATAACGAATCAGGTACAAAAAGCGGTGCAATTATAGGTGAAGGGTTATGGTTGTGGAGGATGCATAATTATTTGAATGATGGTAATTTCGAAGCATTTGACAGCTTTTTAAATAAATCTATACAATACCTGGTTGCGAAAAAAGACAAACGATTTTTCAGGATTATCACCAAAAACGAGTACAGCAGTTCTGAAAACGTACTGTTAAAAGCAGAACTTTATAATGCCAGTTATGAATCAGTGAACGAGGCAGATGTAAGCCTGAGACTGATCTATGAAGATAAGCAGCAATTCAACTACTTATTCTCACCGGATGCCACTAATTATTCATTGGATTTAAAGCACCTTGATATTGGGGTTTACCGGTATATTGCACAAACTCAGTTGGGAAATGAGAAATATGAGGCAAGAGGAGAGTTTATCGTAAGCGGTCAATCATTCGAAAGCAGAAGGCTTAAAGCGGACCATAATATGCTATTCAGGCTTGCCAGGGCTGGAAATGGGAAAATGCTGTATCCTGATGAATTGTCAGAACTACCAAAGATACTTGCTGATAATGATCGCTTAAAAAAGAGAATCTATTTTGAGGAAAAATTAAGTGGATTAAATACAATGCCGATTATTTTAGCCATTATCCTGTTTTTACTTTCATTGGAATGGTTCCTGCGAAAATATTTTGGCAGTTATTAAAAATCTTATATATGGAAAATATGATATTTTGGATAATTATTGCTATAGTCTTGTTCGATTTTGTGTTTGAAAAAACACTTGACTATCTGAATTATACCTATTTAAAAGAAACAATACCAGAAGAATTAAGGGGTATTTACGATGAAAAAGAATACAAAAAATCGCAGCAATATGAAAAAGTAAGTTTGCGATTTTCGCTAATAACCGGCAGCTTTTCCTTAATCCTTATCCTTATCATGTTATTTAGCGGTGGTTTTGGATTGCTTGATGAATGGGTCAGAACAATCAGTGGGAATATTTACTTAAGGACTGTGCTGTTTTTTGGTATTCTGGGTTTTGTATTCGACATTATTTCACTCCCTTTCCAGGTGTATTCAACATTTGTTATTGAAGAACGCTTTGGATTTAACAAAACAAGCCCAAAAACATTCATTTTCGATAAATTGAAATCGTGGTTATTAAGTATAGTCATAGGTGGCGGTATCTTACTGTTTATACTATGGGCATGGCTGGCAACCGGCAATTGGTTTTGGGTAATTGTAATGGGTGGCTTAAGCTTATTCATGATTTTTATGACCATGTTTTATACACAACTTATCGTTCCACTCTTTAATAAGCAAACACCACTGGAAGAAGGAGAACTAAAATCAGCCATATTTGAATTTGCCTCAAAAGCCGGATTCAAACTGGATAATGTTTTCGTAATAGATGGTTCAAAACGCAGCACAAAAGCCAATGCTTATTTCAGTGGCTTAGGACCAAAAAAAAGAATAGTACTTTATGATACCCTGATCAATGATCTTGAAAAAGAAGAAATTGTAGGAGTTTTAGCCCACGAGATAGGGCATTATAAAAAGAAACATATTGTTAAGGGATTAATCATGTCGCTGATCCAAAGCGCATTGATGATATGGCTGCTCTGGATCGCCATTGATGCTCCGGCATTATCAATAGCGATTGGTGCAAAAGAAGCCAGTTTTTACATGGGAATTATAGCCTTTGGCTTGCTCTTCTCCCCTGTTTCATTTTTTACGGGAATTATTTCTAATATTATCTCACGGAAGTATGAGTACCAGGCAGATGCTTACGCCAGAAAACAGTATTCAGGAAAAACATTGATAGATGCTTTAATCAAATTATCGGTCAAGAATCTAAGCAATCTTACACCTCATCCTGCTTATGTATTTTTTCACTATTCCCATCCGCCAATGCTTCAAAGGAAAAAAGCCTTAGAGGATTAAGGAAAAAGTTCTTCAATATCAATCCCCGCTTCTTTTATTAGCTCTTTATTCTTTTTCAGGAATTTAGAAATGGCTTCAATAGTAACAGAAAAAGTGACGCCATAATTGATTTCCAACTTCTGATCTACAAACAGTTCTCCTTCGTATGATTCTTTTGTATTTATAACTTTTACAAGGTCTTCATTTGGTTTAAGATAAATGAAATTATCAGCAGATGAAGATTTTGCCATTCCTATCCATTCAAAATTAGGCACTCCATCCCGAAGCGCAAAAACAGGGCTTCCACTTATTCCCCTGTTATATAAAGCATCTGTTAAAAAGCTCCCATTTTTTGTTCTTTCCGGATTACTGACAATAGCTCGTGTAACCATTAAATTACCCAGTGGATAACCCATAATGTAAACAAAAGTACCCCATTCAAGTTCCTTGGTGTTACCAACTTTGTAGTTAAATACCTGTGGCCTGTCTTCATGTGGATCCAGTCTTTTTCGAAGTAAGGCGATATCATTCTTTTGATCCATTACAACTATGTCAATATCTCCTCCTTTTGGTAAACCGGCAACATAATTTTGTTGTCGAACTTTAACAGAAATAGAGTGTAATTTTTCTTGCTCCTCATCATACCAGTTATAGAGGGTATCAGCAAAATCTATGATATGCGCACATGTTAATAATCCAAGCGTTCGGCCATTATAATAAATAACAGTTGCAGTTCCTGCAACCGATTCATTTGTTATTTCATTATTAACAGCGTTGCTTTTGATGTTCTCTTCAGTTAATGTACTCTTCCTTAAATTATTATCTGGCGGAAAAGTATAGGTCATATAAAAAGCAAGGCAATCGATCTTTTTTATGGTTCTTGAAATATCATTAAGGTTATCGGAAACACTTTTATCGGGGAACTCACTATCGTAACGCCCATCAGGATTATTTGAGTATGATGAAACTGTTTGCTTTGTTTTACAGGAAGTAATCAGCAATATAAAACAGAGTAATGCAAATAGTCTGAAATGAGTTGTTCTCATAAGAATTAAAGATCCTTTCTTTTATATAAAAGAAATATAAGTCCTATGAAAATACAACAATAAACTAAACAAGTAATAGCATCTGGTATCGAGACATTTTCACGAAAATCAACACCAACCATTTTCATTAATGCCGAATTAGGAATATCAATCAGGTTTCCCATCGCCTCAACCGGTAAATATTTTGCTGCTGACTCAGGTAAGCTAAATGCAATAATGTATTCCAAAATATAATAGTAAAGTGCCAAAGCACCGATGGCAAGGCCCGATCTTTTAACAAGAAAACCAATCAACATGGCCATTGAACTAAAAGTAAGCAACTCCAGAAAATAAGCCGGGATAAACTCTGCTTTTTGCAAAATCAAGACTGATGTTACTTCCTCAGTATTAAGCATTCCCAGTGTAATTCCAGATAGAAATAGTATTATTGTTGAGAAAAAACTGAGCAACAAAATAAATAACAATTTGGATAAAATGAATTGATTGCGACTCATTCCATTCATCACATTCTGCCGAACAGTTTTATTTGTAAACTCGTTTGTAATAAAAAACAAAACAATCAAGGCCAAAAATATCTTCAGAAATCCTGCTAAAAAAGCAAGGTTTTGCCATACATACGGGAACGCATAAAGCGAAAAACTGGGCATTGTAACTGGAGCGCTGCTACTGGCATTTTCAAGTGCTTGATTAACAAACTTCTCAACACCGAAAAAAACCATAAGCAACAAGGCAAAGTAGATGCCAAGCATGATCCAAAACACCTTGCTGTAGAAATATTTTTTGAAATCTATTTTTAATAATCTATACATTTTTTTCAGATAATAACTCAAGGAAATATGATTCAAGACTTCTCTTTTTCAAGGCAATATGCGACAAATAAATCCCTTGTTCAGAAAGTATTTTATTTACTTCAGCAGCCTCAACTTCTTTAGTAAGAGACAAAACCAGCAAATCTTTTTCCAATTTACTGTCTCCAATAAAATCAAACTGCTTGATTGCATTAGATAGGGCATCCATATTATCCGATTTCAATTCCAGTTTGGAGGAAGAATTTAAAACATCATCAACCCTGCCCGAGTGTAATGATTTTCCCTTATTCAGGATTACCACATGGGAACAGGTCTTTTGCACTTCATCCAATAAATGACTGGCCAACAACACTGTTAATCCTTTATTTGCAATATCAATAATCAAATTCCTGATTTCAGCAATACTCCTGGGATCCAGACCATTTGTTGGCTCGTCCAGGATCAACACTTCCGGTTTTCCGATGAGTGAAGCTGCGAGTGCCAGGCGTTGTTTCATGCCTAAGGAATAGGTTTTGTATTTGCTGTTCTTTCTTTCAATTAAGCCAATTGTTCTTAAGGCTTCGTCAATTTCATCATACGAAGCGCCCCTGATATCTGCTACAATTTGCAGATTTTTAACTGCTGATAAATATGGATAAAATATAGGCTGTTCCAGTAATGCACCGATTCTTCTTCTCGCGTGGCTATCAGGTTTTTTTCCAAACCAAAGATATTCACCCGTATCCGCTTTTAATATATCAAGCAAAATGCTCAATGTAGTTGTTTTACCGCTTCCATTAGGTCCCAGTATACCGAATACTTCACCTTTGTTTATCGTAAGTGATAAATCATCCAGTGCTTTTAACTTACCATAAGACTTACTTAAATGATTAATCTCTAATACAGGAGTACTCAAAATCTTTGAATTTTAATATTTCTAACTACAATAATACTAAATCATCTGTCTTAAACGAAAATAATCGCTTCGTATTTCTTCTTGTCGCTAAAAAACACCAATCAATGAATAATTATTTATTTTTGCAGCCTTAATTCACTCAATAAAATTAGGATATGAAAATAGGAAAAAGCAAAGTCGTTACAATGACTTATATATTAAAAATGAATGATGAGAACGGTGAGATCATCCAGGAAGTAAAAGAAGACAGGCCTTTTGTTAATTTGTTTGGTGTGGGTACACTTTTACCGGCGTTTGAATCTAACCTCGAAAATTTAGAACCGGAAGCAACTTTTAGTTTCGCGATATCGGCGGCAGATGCATACGGTGAGAAAAATGATGAAGCCAGCATTGAACTCGAAAAAAAACTATTTGAGATTGATGGAAAAATCGACGAAGATTTACTTGTAATCGGAAAAGTAATAGCGATGCAGGATCAGGATGGAAATCCTATTGAAGGCAGAGTTCTGGAAATTAAAGATGATACTGTTATGATGGATTTTAACCATCCTTTGGCCGGACAAGACATCCATTTTTCAGGAAAAATTCTTGATGTTCGGGAAGCTACTCCTGAGGAACTTGAACATAATCATGTTCATGGTGAAGGTGGCCACCAGCATTAAGACTAAAGACTTAACAATATAGCAGGAAAACAGTGGGCTTTTTATGGAGGTCCACTGTTTCTTTTTTCCATTCACTTATTGTTCTTGTCTTTATTGATTCACCCTTCAGCGTGACATCAGTTGCTACGCAAATCTTTGTATCTTTTCGGCACACTTCCATCAACTTACCTAACAATTGATTATTTCTATACGGAGTCTCAATGAAAATTTGCGTTTGATTTAAATTCTGTGATGTCGTTTCCATTTCCCTGATTTTCTTAACAAGTGCTTGTTTATCAACGGGAAGGTAACCATGAAAAGTGAAATTTTGCCCGTTAAATCCTGAAGCCATTAAAGCAAGAATAATTGAATTAGGCCCAACAAGTGGAACAACTTCAATATTCTTTTCATGAGCCATTTGTACAATAACAGAGCCGGGATCAGCAATGCAGGGTGTACCTGCTTCTGACAATAAACCAATCGATTTACCTGAAAATACAGAATTTAAATACGTTGATATTTCTTTTTCATTAGTATGCTTATTCAACTCATGAAATATCATATTATCAATAGGAACAGGATGATCTAATTTCCTTAAAAATCTTCTGGCAGTCCTAAGTTGCTCCACTATGAATTCATCCAGTTGGTGAACAATTGTTGTATTATAATTGGGCAGTACCTTTTCCGGTTTATCCGGCTCACCCAAAGTGGTTGGTATTAAATATAATTTTCCTTTATTCATAACTAAAATGGAAGTGTATTCAATTCAACATTACCACCTGAAATTATTATTCCGACCTTTTTTCCTTCAATATTCACTTTTTCTTCTATAATTGCTGCCAATGGCACAGCTGAAGATGGTTCGATAACAATCTTCATTCTTTCATAAATTAGTTTCATCGCTTTTATGATGGCATCATCATCAACAGTAACGATTTGACTCACATACTTCTGAATAATGGGAAAATTACGTTTACCAAGTGAAGTAAGCAATCCGTCGGCAATAGTATCAGGAGATATGCTTGGAATTATTTTTCCGGCATTAAATGATCTGTAAGCATCGTCAGCGCCAGTTGGCTCACATGCGATGACCTTTGCTTTTTCTGAAAAATAATTGGCTGCTAATGCAGTTCCGCTTAATAATCCGCCACCACCTACCGGACATAAAATCAAATCCAAATCAGGCACATCCTCTAATAGTTCTTTTGTGGCAGTGGCTTGCCCTGCAATTATATCATAGTTATCATACGGATGCACTTCTGTTGCCCCTGTTCTATCTATGATCTCTTTCAACGTTGATTCCCTTGCTTTTAAATTTGGTTTACAAAAAGTAATAATACCGCCGTAATTTTTAACCGCCTCTATTTTAACTTTTGGTGAGTTCTCAGGCATTACAATATATGCGGGAATATCAAACAGTTTGGCAGCACGCGCTAATGCTTGTGCATGATTACCAGACGAATGAGTTCCAACTCCTCTTTGGATTTCTTCTTTAGTTAAATTGAGAATAGCATGCACGGCACCTCTTGATTTAAATGCACCCACTTTCTGAAAGTTCTCACACTTAAAGAATAAATTTGAATGGTAAATATGGTTAAAAGTAGAAGAGGTTAATACCGGAGTTCTGTTAATATAAGGCTCAATCAATTCAGCCGCTCTTATTATATCGGTTTTATTTGGTATTTGATTGAGCACAAATACTTACTTAATTTCTCATTGTATTTTCAACAATTTTATCTGTAGCTTTATCCAGATAATCAAATACAGTTTCAGGATCAACATTCCATGCATAAATTGGATCAGGAACAATTTTATTTTTCCCAGGCTCAACCAAATTCATTATATAATCTATTTTATTTAACTGATCCTCATTTTTAGCTAATTCTTTAACATCACGATAGGTTTTCGTATCCATTACATAAATATGGTCAAACTTATTGAAATCTGCTTTTATAAAAATACGTGCATTCCCAGAAACCTCAATACCATGCTTTTTGCCCAACTCTTTAATTCTATGATCAGGTTCCTCGTTAATATTATATGCT
>Ga0164313_10000771_pt1 | contig 26894 bp, 24 predicted proteins | sample GuaBasSedimGuay4_FD_113735 | JGI IMG/M metagenome (GOLD analysis project Ga0164313, IMG submission 113735) | Subseafloor sediment microbial communities from Guaymas Basin, Gulf of California, Mexico - Guay4, Core 4569-4, 0-3 cm | ecosystem: Environmental > Aquatic > Marine > Hydrothermal vents... | reverse complement strand
CTCTGGGTGCCGAAGTCGATGGCCAGGAGATGGTCGGCGGAGGTCACAGGGGTATTATCCACACATTCACCCGGATTTCAGATACCGGATACCAGAAACCGGATGCCAGATGCCGGATGCCGGCAGAGGGAAAACTCGCCAAAGGGTGGGTGGGCGGATCTGGTATCTGGTATCTGGCACGGTATCTCCACATGAGAGTAGAATCGTCATAGGCGATCGCGACCCTGATCGCGACCGCCGACCGGAGGCCCCCATGGCTCGTTCGTATTTCTGTCCTCACTGCCGAAAGCTGCTCAACCCGGGAACCAAGGTCATATTCCTGGTGGACACCGGGCAGGATTACGAGCTGATGCTGCTGAGCGCCAAGCTCGGTGATTACTCGGCGGTTTTCGCGCGTTCAATGGTCTTCGAAGAGGGTCGGATCTACACCTTCCGATGTCCCCTGTGTCGCGCTGATCTGACCTCGAGCCTCGATGAGAAGCTCGTCGACATCCTGACGGACGCTGACAACGGCGGGATGGTTCGGGTCAGTTTTTCCCGCGTCTTCGGCGAAAAGGCCACATTCGTGACGGCCCCCGACGGTGTCGCTCGTTTCGGATCGGACGCGGATCAATACGAGGGCATCAACTTCTTCGGCGAGGCCTGGGAACCGGAAGGGGAATGAATTCCGGCATCCGGAATGTCAGAGCGATTCCGCGAGCAGCTCGGCGACATCCTTGACCTCGATATCGAGGTCCATCGTCTTGGCCGAGTCTTCGAACATCTGCAGACAGTAAGGGCAGGCGACTGCTAGAACCTCGGCGCCGGTGGCCACGGCCTGCCCGAGCCGAATGTCCGAAAGGCGCTCGCCCTTTGGCCGCTCGAGCCACACCCCTCCGCCTCCGCCACCACAGCAGAGGCTGTACTCGCGCGAGTAGTTCGGGATTTCGACAAGCTCGAGGCCCGGAATGCTCCTGAGGACTTGCCGCGGTTCATCGTAAATGCCGGACCCCCGACCGAGGGCGCACGGGTCGTGGTAGACGACCTTCTTGCCGAGCTCTTTGGCGGGAGTCAGCCGGCCCTGTTCGATGAGCCGTGCGAAGAGCTGGCTCTGGTGAACGGCTTCGAAGTCAGCACCCAGTTCGGGGTACTCCCGGTCAAAGGTCCGGAAGCAGTGCGGCGAAGTGACGACCGCCTTGCGAACGCCGGCATCGGAAAAGGCATTCACGTTGGCGGCGGCCACTTCCTGGAACACCTCCTCGGCGCCGGCCCGGCGGATGGCCTCGCCGCAGCAGGCCTCCCGGTCACCGAGAACCCCGAAGGACACACCCGCCTTCCGCAAAACCTCTGCGGTGGCGTTCGCGACCTTGGCCGCGCGGGGGTCGTACGCCGGCACGCAGCACGGGGAGTAGAGATAGTCCATTTCGGGCTCAAACGAAGGAATCTCCGCCTCCTCCGCCCACGCGCCTCGCCGTTCCCGGGGCTCGCCGAATGGGTTGCCGGAGCTGTGGACCCGCGACACCGATTCCGAAAGCTCGGACGGGTAGGACCCGAACTCGACCAGGATGCGACGAATGCCGCGCATGATGTCGGGCATGCTGACGCCGTGCGGGCACCAGGTGGTGCAGGACTCGCAGGCGACACAGCGATAGATCTCATCGACCTCGCGCTCGATGTCGGCCGTATCCTCGGACGACATGATGGCGCCGAACTTGACCGACTGCGGCGTCCGGTAGACCGGGAAGACCACAGATTCGACGTGGGTCCACGGGCACACCGCCATGCACTTGCCGCACTGGTAGCACTTGTAGGCGTCGGTTCCGCCCATTTCGAGGATCGCGTCCCTGATGTCCCAGTCGGGTCTGATGATGGCATTCATGACGACAGCGCTCCTATCTATCAGTAATCCTTTGGCAGCTCGTTCAGCTCCGCCCAGGTCACCACCGGTCCGTCCCGGCACACTGAGAAGGGACCGACGTAGCAACGGCCGCAGTGGCCGATGCCGCATTTCATCTTGTTCTCGAGCGTCGTCACCACCTGTTCTGGCGAGTACCCAGTTTTGCCTAGGCTGAGAAAGAGATAGTGGAGCATGATCGGCGGTCCGCACGCGACAACGATGCGGCCGTCCGGTTCCAGATTGAGCCCCTCAAACACGTTGGGGAGGAGCCCCACCTCGCCATCCCAGTCCTCCGTCTCGCCGCCCGGGTCCACGGTCCGCACGACCCGCACCCCGTCCACATCCTGCCATCGCGGCATCTCCTCGGTGTAGACCATGTCGGCCACCGATCTCGCACCGTTGAGGATAACGACGTCGCCGAACTCCTGCTTTCGGTCAATCACATCCAGCAGGGCCGAGCGCAGCGCCGCCATGCCGATCCCACCACCGATAAAGACAAGGTCCTTGCCCAGCCAGTCATCGATCGGAAAGTGGTTGCCGTAGGGACCGCGAAAACCGATTACCTGACCTTCAGACATGTCGCGGAGGGCGTGTGTGACCTTGCCGATCGCGCGGAAAGTGCACTCGATGATCGGCGTGTCCTCACTATTTCCGTTCGGCCGCCACGGCTGGTTGGCGAGCGCGAAGACCGACTCGCCGGCCCCAAAGACGGTGAACTGGCCGAACTGGCCGGGCTCCCACCCGGAGAACTCCCGCTCCTCGTCGCCATCGACGAACCGCAGCCGCAACGTGCGCACGTCGGACGTCTCGTCGAAGAAATCATCGATTCTCATCAGGCTCGGCTGATAGGGATTGGGGATGGGGAAAGCTTCAGCGAGCGGCATCGGCGCCCTCCTCCCGGATGGCCGCCACCGCGGCAGTCACCGTGTCGACGATGTCGAGGCCCGCGGGACACAGCGCCACGCAGCGGCCGCAACCAACGCAGCGGAATGGCTCATCGTCCTCTGCTTTGAAGGCAAACTTGTGGAGAACCCGCTGGCGATACCGCTCCTGGTGGGTCGAGCGCGGGTTGTGGCCCGAGGCGTGGTGGGTGAAGATCGCAAAGGTGCAGGCGTCCCACGATCGACACTGCTCGCCACACCACGCGTTGGCCTCGTGGTTCATATCGAAGCACGAACATGAGGGGCAGACGTAGGCGCAGACGCTGCAACCGAGGCAATGCTGCGCCAACCGGTCCCACGCCTCGTGTTCGAAACCGTCCTCGAGCGTTTTCGACCACTCCTGTTTGACCGGGGATCGCTCGATCTGCCCCGCGACCCGCCGCTCCAGCTTCTCGACCTCCTTGGCGATCGCGGCCGGCGCATCCTGCCACCTTTCATCGACATCGCCGAAAAGCGCTTCCCCCTTCTCGGTCAGCACCCTGAGCAGCCATCCCTCCTCGAGCGGTACGAGCTGCAGATCGCTGCCCTCCTCACCCACCGGCGAGCCGCCCACAGCGGTGCAGAAGCACTCAGGGTCGGCCGCCGCGCACGCCATCGAGACCACCGTCGTCGATTCCCGGCGCGCAGCGTAGAGGGGGTCCTTGGTGCCTGACAAGAAGATCTCGTCGAGACGAAGGAGCCCGCCGGCATCGCAACTCCGCACCCCGAAGAGCACCTGCGGCCGCTGCGGCGCCGGCGGGTTCTCGATCTCGACCTCGCCGCCATCCAGGGTGTACCGATACAGGGGCTCCGAGCGGGGAAAGAGGAACTCCTTCGGAGACCATCTGGTCTTTCCCGACGGCGCCAGTATCGCCCGCTCCTCCGAGGTGAGAGGACGGAACAGCAGCACGCCGTCCTCCTCAACCGGTGCGACGACGGAGTTTCCGGCGTCGAGCAGACTCCGGACCCACTCACGGAGTTGGCTTTCAGTGAGCAACCACTGCGTGCGATCCATCACCATCTCCTCACAGGATGAACTCCTCCGAGTCTTCCATCCGAAAGTCGATCAAGGCCGATTTCTCCTCTGGATCCAGGCCAACTCGCCCGTACTGACGCTCGACCTCGAGCGCCAGCTTGCGGTTGATCAGATCGAGGCGGATGTCGGCCGGACAGGCGCGCGCACACTCGTCGCACCCCGAGCAGCGGCCGGCAAGGTGGATCGCGCGAATGATGTTCCAGGTGCTGTTGCCGGCGTTGTCGATCGAGGTCGGCACCCACTGCGGTCGGTGCTTGTCGGCGATGCACGACGAGCAGTAGCAGAGCGGACAGGCGGCACGACACGCGTAGCAGCGCAGGCATCTGCCGAACTGCCGCTGCCAGTACCTCCACCGTTCCGCATACGGCAGTGACTCCAGGTAGGCGATCTGCTCGTCGCGCGCGTCCGGCATGTCGAGGGCGGCGTCCGACGGATCGAGACAGCTCTCATGGACGCCATCGACCGAAACCACCAGATCGCAGATGGGGTGTGGGTCGCCGGAGCACGACAGGCATTTGGCGGCAAGGGCGGACCCGCTGTGGACACCCGGGCATTGCATGCCGATCAACAGGAGTTGATCGCGGCGTACCTGGTCCTCGCGGATGAGACCGGTGATCGCACCGAGATCGCAGGTCTTGACCACCACCGCCACCCGATCGTTATGCTCGAGCGCATCACCGATGTACGTGCTGAGGTTGTTGACGCATCCGTGACCCCAATCGAGGATTTCGCAGGCGCTGGAGTCGGTGACGAGTTTCGGAACATTCTGCCCGGGCAGGGATCCCGCTCCATAGCCGATTACCACCCCGACCCGTTTCGCCGCCAGCACCTCGGAAGCGGCCCTGCGGAGATTGGCTCTAAGAAGATCAAGCTGGTCTGCAGTCAACTCCTGTGGACCGCCGTCGCCGACCGATGGAAGCTCGACCCCATCCCAATCCTCGGGGCTTTCGAAGGCCGGCAGCGGACCCGCCTCGGATACGGCGGCTGTCACGTCCGACACCACCCGCGCCCATTTGTGCCCCTCGGCGGCCGACACCCAGGCGAAGTGCAGTCTTCGGAGATCGATGCCGATGAAATCCATCAGCGACCGGAAGATGGTGAAACGACGCCGTGCCACCAGATTGCCCTGGACATAATGACAGTCTCCGGGGTGGCAGCCGGAAACCAGCACCCCGTCGGCGCCCTGCTCGAATGCCTTGAGAATCATCAGCGGACTCATCCTACCGGTGCAGGGGAAGCGCACCATGCGCACGTTGGCGGGGTACTCGAGCCGGGTCGTGCCCGCCATGTCGGCACCGGCATAGGAGCACCAGTTGCAGACCAGGGCTACGATGTGGGGCTGCCATCCCTCCGGTACCGAGCCGGTTCCACTCTCGGCGACGGTTACGTTGGCCTCAGTCATCGTTCCATCACCTCCGGCGGTGGGCCCATCGCTCCCAGCTGGGCGAAGACCTGGTCGTCGCTGTAGCCCTCGAGATCGATGTAGCCGCCGCGGCAGGTCACGATGCACAGCCCGCAGCCCTCGCACACGGCAGGGTTGGGCGCCGCCACCTCGCGATAGACCTCACCCTGGGCGTCGAGGAGCTCCTTGCGCTCGATCGCGCCATAGGGACACACCGCCAGACACTCGAAGCAGCCCGCACACACGGTTTCATCCACATGGGCGGTTGTGGGATCGCGTTGCAAGAGATCCTGAGACAGCAGTCCCAGGCCCTTGGAAGCGGCCGCAGACGCCTGCGACACGGTGTCGGGGATGTCCTTGGGCGCCTGCGCGGCGCCGGCGAGGAAGATGCCGGCGGTCAGAGTCTCGACCGGCCTCAGTTTGGGGTGAGCCTCCTTGAAAAAACCGTAGGTGTCGGCGGCAATGCGCAGCGTTCCCGCGATCTCTCCCTTGTCGGCCGGCTCCATGGCGGCAGCGAGGACCACCATGTCGGCGTCGATCTCCACCGGGCGGCCGGACAGGGTGTCGACCCCGAGCACCTTGAGTTTCCCGTCCTCTTCGATCACCTGGCTGACCCGCCCGCGGATGTACATCACCCGCTCCTCCTCCATGGCACGTTGAACGAACTCCTCGTAGCCCTTGCCACCGGCGCGGATGTCCATATAGAAGATGTAGGCTCGGGAGTCCGGCACCTTGTGGCGCAGGAGCAGGGCGTGTTTGGCGGTGTACATGCAACAGACCCGGGAGCAGTAGGGCACCCCGTGCTCGGGGTTTCGCGAGCCCACGCACTGGATGAAGACCACATCCTTGGGCGTCTTCCCGTCCGAGGGCCGGCGGACCTCGCCCTGGGTCGGCCCGGAGGCCGACAAGATACGCTCGAACTCGAGCCCGTCCATCACATCCACGTACTTGCCGTAACCGCATTCCTCAGCCTGCTCACCAAGCATGAGGTCGAAGCCGGTGGCGGTGATGATGGCGCCAACCTCGCGCTCGACGATCTCAGGCAGCTGATCAAAGTCGATGCACTGCGGTTTGCAGACCTCGTCGCACTTGACGCAGGCCAGCACCCGGAAACCCGTCGGGGAGTCGAGATTGGCATTGAGGCAACGGTCCGCATCGAGAGTGAAAATCGAGGGAACGGCCTGGGGAAATGGAATGTAGATGGCCTTGCGGCTCGACAGCGAGAGATCGAACTCGTTGCCGCCCGGCGCCGGGCAGACCTCGGCGCAGTCGCCGCAGGCGGTGCAGTCCTCGGCCACCACAAACCTGGGCTTCTTGCGGATCTTGACCTTGAAGTTGCCCACGAAGCCCGAGACCTCCTCCACTTCCGAGTAGGTCATGAGCTCGATGTTGGGGTGCCTCAAGACCTGCACCATGAGCGGTGTCAGGATGCACTGCGAGCAGTCGAGAGTGGGGAAGGTCTCGGAGAGCCGCGACATGTTTCCGCCGAGCGACGGCTGGCGCTCCACCAGCACCACCGGGTGACCCGCGTCGGCAATGTCGAGAGCGGCGCGGATCCCGGCCACGCCGCCGCCGATCACCAGCGCCCTTTTGGTGACCGGCACCTCGACTGGATCGAGCGGCCGCGCCCGCTTGACTCGCTCCACCGCGGCGGTGACGGTCTGGCAGGCCTTTGCGCTGGCGTCGTCGATGTCACGGTGGACCCACGAGCAGTGCTCGCGGATATTGGCCATCTCGCACAGATAGGGGTTGAGCCCCGCCTGAGCGACGGCAGCGCGGAAAGTGGGCTCGTGGAGCTGCGGTGAGCAGGCCGCGACTACGACCCGGTCGAGCCCGTGTTCTTCGATGGCGTCGATCACCAGCTTCTGGCCCGGCGCCGAGCACAGATAGGGATAGTCGGCCGAGAACACAGCCCCTGGGACCTTCTTCGCGAAGTCCACCACCTTCTGCACCTGAACAGTGCGGGCGATGTTCTCTCCGCAGTGACAGACGAAAACCCCGACCTTGGCCATATCAGTTCCCCACCGGCGCAACCTCTATCTTTTTCTCGGCCCCGCTCCCGTAGCTCTCCTGAAATGCTTCAAAGCCCGCATCGAAGGCACGGAGGTTGAGCTCCTCGGTGCCCGCCGGCACGGACTCTGCAACCCCTTCTCGCATGGCTTTCAGCGGGACAATTTCGGTCGCAGCAGTAAAGAAACCGAGCATGACTATGTTTTGGACGATCGCACGGCCGATCTCCTCGGCGATCCTCGTCGAAGAGACCCCGTAAGCCTTCTGGCCCTCCTTGGCCTTGAACGGCACCAGATCCTTTTCGTAGACCAGGATGCCGTCATCGATCAGCTCATCACGGTACTTCTCGTAGCCCTCCGCCGACATCACGACGAAGATGTCCGGCCGTCCAATGTAGGGATAGAGCACCTCGGTGTCCGAAACCGCGAGGGTGGTCGAGCATGCCGAGCCCCGGGCCTCCGGCCCGAAACTCTGGATCATGGTCGCGTGCTTACCAGCGTTGACAGCGCAGGCGTGGCCGATGATGTGACCCGCCAGAACCACCCCCTGCCCCCCAAAACCGGTGATCCTGATCTCCGTTCGCTCACTCATGAATCCACCCTCCCTCCGGCGGCATGCGTACGTAGCGGTCACCCAGGACCTCCTCGTAGTGAGCATTCATGAGATCGAGGAAGGTCGGCCGCTCCTCGTCGACAAAGTTGCCGCAGACGAAGCTGTCCTGATAGCCGATTTCCAGTTCGCGGGTGTCGGCGCCGTGCCGGATCTCGGAGTTGTCGTGGTAGAACTTGATCAGATCGAGCCCGCTTCCGAGCCGGTTCAGCCGTGAGTAGAGCGTCGAACACGGCGCGATCACCTCGATGAATCGGAATCCCTTGCGCCCGAGCGCCGTGCGAATGCACTTCGTGAGCCGACGGATGTGGAGGCACGTCCAACGGGAGACAAAGGTGGCGCCGCAGCTGGCCGCAAGATGGGGCAGATTGAAGGGGCGCTCGAAGTTCCCGAACGGCATGGTCGACGAGCGGGCGGTCGTTGGGGTCGTCGGAGCATTCTGACCGCCGGTCATGCCGTAAATGAAGTTGTTGACCAGAATCACCAACAAATCCATGTTGCGGCGGGCCGCATGAATGAAGTGGTTGCCGCCGATGCCGGTGAGGTCCCCGTCGCCTGAAAAGACAACAACCTCGAGCTCGGGCCGCCCGAGCTTGATGCCGGTGGCAAAAGGTATCGCGCGACCGTGCGTCGTGTGAAACGCATCGAGGTTCATATAGCCGGCCACTCTCCCCGTGCAGCCGATGCCGGAGACGATGGTGACCTTGTCGAGATCCAACTGCGTCTCTTCGAGCGCGGTGGCAAAGCACTTGACCACGGTCCCGATCCCGCAGGTCGGGCACCAGATGTGGGGCATCCGATCCATCCGAAGGTACGGTGCGATCGGATGCTCTTCGGGCAGTGGCGTGTTGGGTGGTGTGCTCATTTGGCTGCCTCCACGATCGCCTGGCAGATAACCGCGGGGTCGTGAACCCCGCCACCCCCATGGGGCACGAGAATGGCCGGCGCCTTGCCGGCGGCACAGCGCTCGACCTCCAGAACCATCTGCCCGTAATTGATCTCCGGAACCACGAATGCCTTGGTCGACGAAGCGATCTCGCGAATGCGATCCTCGGGGAACGGCCAGACGACGATCAGTCGCAGGAATCCGACCTTGACCCCCTCGGTGCGAGCCATGTCGATGGCCATCCGCGTCACCCGCGCGGTGATCCCGTAGGCCACCACCACCACGTCGGCGCCGTCCACGTTCTCTTCGTCATAGCGGACGATGTCGTTGGCATTGAGACGGATCTTGTTGATGATCCGGTGAACGCTGTCCTCCTGGCACTCGACCGACATCACCGGGTAGCCGCGCTCGTCGTGGGTCAGCCCGGTGGTGTGGAAACGGTAGCCATCGCCCACCCGCACGAATTCGGGAACCGGTCTACCGTTGACCTCGTACGGCAGATAATCACCGGGCGCCTTGTCCGAGAGCACCCGAGGCACGATGTCAATCTCGTCCGACGGCGGGATCACGACCTTCTCGGTCATGTGGCCGACACACTCGTCCATCATGAACATCACTGGCACGCGCCAGACTTCGGCGAGATTGAAGGCGACGATGGTGAGATCGAAAGCCTCCTGCGGTGATTGCGGAGAAAGGGCGATCAGCTCGTAATCACCGTGAGAACCCCACCGTGCCTGCATCATATCGCCCTGGCCGACCATGGTCGGCAGCCCGGTGGACGGCCCGCCACGCTGCACGTTGACCACAACGCAGGGCGTTTCCATCATCGCCGCGAGGCCGATGTTTTCCATCATCAGGCTGAAGCCTGGTCCCGAGGTCACGGTCATGCATTTGGTGCCGGTCCACACCCCGCCGGTCACCGCCGCCATACTCGCGAGCTCGTCTTCCATCTGGATGAATGTCCCACCCATCATCGGGAACCGTCGTGATATGCGCTCCACCACCTCGGTGCTCGGCGTGATGGGATAGCCGGCAACAAAGCGACAGCCCGCCGCCATAGCCCCCTCGCCGCAGGCGAAGTCACCGTCGAGATAGTGCACACCGGTCAGCACGCCAGCAGGATCGGCCTTCAATTGGGACCTCCCTCGTCCGCCGCCGCCTCCACCTCCACGGGCACGCAGAAGATGGCGAAGTCGGGGCAGATCATCTCGCAGAGATTGCAGTTCACGCACTCGCCCTCAGCGATCATCTCGGGCGGGTGGTAGCCCTTGCGGTTGAATTCTTCAGACATGACCAGCACATCCTTCGGGCAGTATTCGACACAGAATGCGCAGCCCTTGCAGCGATCCGCGATGATGACGACCCGGCCGACCGGCACCTTGACCTTGTCCGCGTCAAGCGGAGTCCTCCAGTCCCTCATCAGAAACCCCTCCCAAATCCACCCATTTCGAATTTCGAATTTCGAATTTCGAATTTTTCCACGCCCTTCCCAAACCGTCGGTGGGCGGGCCAAATTTGAGAATTGAGAATTGAGAATTGAGAATTCAGAATCACGCCTCCACCCCCGTCTCATCCAACCCATCTCCTCGACGCGGCCGAAGGGCGCACTTCCCCTGCAACCTTTCAAAGGCACAGTCCGGACGGTAGTAGCCGGCACAGCGGAGGCAGGTTTCGCGCGGGTTCTCGGCCCGCGCCAGCATCGCCACACAGACCTCCTCGAGAAGGTCGCAGAGTTGCTCAGTCTTTTCCCGCCCGAGAGAGTCAATGACCGGCTCCAGCCGCGCTGCCTTGAGGCTCTCATAGTCGCGAACCAGCTCAACGCCGTCTGCGCTCGCCTTGAGGAGGATGGCGCGGCGATCCTGTCCGGAAGTCTCACGACACACAAGACCCAGGCGCTCGAGCCGGTCGAGGTTCTTGCTTGACGCCGCAGGTGACACACCAAGGCAGCGCGCAAGCTCCCCGACCTGGAGGTCAGAGTTGGCGGTGATGAGCTTGAGAAAGCAGAATTGGGACCGAGTCAGTCGGTGCCGGCACACCTGTTGTAGAAAGTCCTCTTCCAGGAACTCGCGCAGCAGCGACCTCAGAACGTGCCCGGATCGCAGGAAACGGTAGAGATCGGCGCTCGGCACACTCCCGTCCTCGAAGCGCCCCCCCGAATCAACGAGTCCGTCGCCAATCGACATTATTTACCCGGCTAATATTTCACGCCGTTAATAATTTATATCGTCAAATACAGACGTCAAGGGTCAATATTGAATTGATTGTGAGACTGAGCCTCCCTCCTGCTCATCTACCCTGAGAAATTTCGGATTTCGGATTTCGGATTTCGGATTTGCCGTCCCCAATCTGCATCCCTCCGGGAAGCCTCAGTCGGCGTGGCGCTGTCGTGGAGGGCCTCGTCCCGAGGAAGGTATTAGGTGTTAGGTATTAGCTCCACCCACCCACCCCCAGCTTGCATCCTCCTCCCGGAGCCCACAGTCGGCGCGGCGCTGTTGCGGAGGGCCTCGTCGCGAGGGCCGCGAGACGTGGTCAGCTGGCACGCGCCAGCGTGCCAGATGGCCGCGTATCGCGGGCCGCAGCAGAGGTCCGGAGCGGCAGCGGCGGGGGCGGCGAAGCCGCCGCGCCGACCTCGGGGGTAACAGGACTAAACCAGGCCCCGCGAAACCGGAGCGGAGCGCAGGTTTCGCGATCGCGACGAGTTTGGGCCTCTGGGTGCGTTTCTCCGACTGGAGCGAGGAGGGACAGACCGTCCGGTCGTCCCGACGATGTGAAGGGAGGAAAACGCGGCCAGGGGTCCGGAATCGGGGCGATCACAATAAAGGTGGGGGGGGGGCGTCGTTCGGCAGAAGTCAGCCCGCCGGCGCGCCGCAGGCGCGCGAGGGCGCTCACCGACGGGACCGAGGAACGCTCGCGTTCCGAGGGCACGACGGTGAGCGACCGTGGCCGCGGTCAAAGACCGTGGCCGGCGGGCGGGCACTAAAACGGGCACGGAGTGGACCCGTGCCCGTATGGAAGCGATTGGAACAGCTTGTCAGAACGTGGGGTAGAAGGTGCTCAGAATCTCTTTGGTCGAGGGCGCGGGCTTGTCACCCTTCGCCTCCTCCTTGATCACCTCGAGACGGTCCACCATCGACGGCGTCTCGACGCTGTAGAGAACGCCCGTCGTAAGGACGTCCTTCTCGCGCGTAAAGGCGATCGCCGAGGCGCGCCTCGAGGGATCGTGGTCCTCCGGCAAGTACTTCAGCATCGCCTTGAGCCTCTTGAACTCGTCGTCACCGCGCCACGTTACGCACGGCGACATCACGTTGAGGAACGAGAACCCGTGGTGCTCCATGGCAGCGGTGATGAGCTCGGTGAGGACCTTCATATCGCCCGCAAAGCCCCGGCCGACCCAGGTAGCGCCGGTCGAGATCGCAAGCTCGCAGGGATCGACCGACGGTTCGGGGTTGCCCCAGTATGTGGACTTGGTCTTGTCACCGGTCGGTGTGGTCGGCGCCGCCTGGCCCTTCGTGAGACCGTAGATCTCGTTGTGCATCAGGATGTACGTCACGTCGAGATTGCGCCGACAGGCGTGAATCAGGTGGTTGCCGCCAATCGCGAGCCCGTCACCGTCGCCGCCAACGGCTATCACGGTAAGCTCCGGACGCGCCACCTTGACCCCCATCGCCAGCGTCAGCGCGCGCCCGTGGACGCCGTTGAAGCCGTAGGTCGTGACATAGCCCGGAAGCCGCGATGAGCACCCGATGCCCGACAGGATTACCGTATTCCACGGCTCGATCTGGAGCTTGGCCATCGAACGATAGAGGGCATTGAGGACTCCGAAATCACCGCACCCGGGGCACCACACCGGTTTGAGATCGGTTTTGTAGGCGCCGGGCTTCAGCTCGACCTTGGTGGATGACGCGCTCATACCAGCACCTCCCGCCGGAGTGCACCCATCTCCAGCACTTTTTGAATCTTGTCTTCCACTTCACTGACCGTCAGGTTCTTGCCACCCGACCGCTTGTAGACGTAGGTGTGGCCCTCGGGCAGTTCGAGGAAGGTCTGCAGGTACTTGTAGAACTGGGCCGAGTAGCTGAGCTCCATCACGATCACCTCGCGCACGCTCTTGAGGAACTCCTCGAACTCACGATTCGGAAACGGGTACAGCAGCTGAGGTACGAAGGCCGCCACCCGTTCGCCGCGACCGTTTGCGGCCAGCACCGCCTCCTTGACCGGGCCCTTGGCCGAGCCCCAGCAGATGATACCGACGTCTGCGTTTTCGGCGCCGTAGCGCCGGTAGAAGCTGTACTTGTCCCGCACCAGGCGAAGCTTGCGATAACGCTTGGCGTTCATCTTCTCGTGCACTAAGAACATCGAGGACGGCGAACAGTCCTCGTCGTGCTCGAGGCCGTTGGTCTGGTACTCTCCGCCCTTCATCCCCGGCCACGACATCGGCGAGACCCCCGACTTGGTCTCTTTGTACCGCTTGTACTCACGGAGATCGCCGGCCGACGGCACCTGGCGGCCGATGACCTCGTGGTCGAGGGTCAACATTGACAACGTTTCTCTGCGTTGGGCGATGAACTGGTCGGAGAGCACGATGACCGGCATCTGCGCCTCCTCGGCAATATTGAAGGCCGCCACCGTGGCGTGGAAGCAATCCTCGACGTCGGCCGGCGCAAGCACGACCCTCGGCGAGTCGCCGTGAGAGCCCCACAGTGCCTGCCACAGATCCGACTGCTCCGACTTGGTGGGGAGTCCGGTGGAGGGCCCGCCACGCTGGACGTCGATGATCACCGCCGGAATCTCCGCCATCGACGCGAGACCGAGCATCTCGGTCATCAGGGCGAGTCCCGGGCCGGAGGTCGCCGTCATCGATTTGACTCCGGCAAAGGAGCCACCGATCACAGCACCAATCGCCGCCAACTCGTCCTCGGTCTGGACCACGTCGCCGCCGACCTCGGGCATCAGCTTGGACAACAGATGGAGGATCTCGGACGACGGGGTGATTGGGTAACCGGCAAAGAAACGGCACCCGGCGTAGAGCGCGGCCACCGCCGACAGCTCGTTGCCCGACATGAGCAGCATCGGCTCGCCCGACGTGTATTGGAGCCGTCTGCCGGTGGCCACATCTTCGATCCCGTGAGCGTACTCGAGACCGGCGGCGAATCCCTTGAGGTTGGCCTCGAGCACCGCCTCTTTCTTTTTCGAAAACTTCTGCACGATCGCGCGCTCGATGGCGTCCTTGGGCAGGTTGAAGAGCTCGCCGAGGATGCCGAGAGTAACGATGTTCTTCGCCAGCGTCGTGCCCGCCGCTTCTTTCGCCAGCTTGATGAACGGTACCGGAACCCAGTTGACCTCTTCGACCGGTCCGAGGTCGATCTCCTCGTGGGGCGTTTCGTCGGTCGCCTCGTAGAGGACGACGGCACCCTCGGCGACCAGAATCTCACCGCGGAAGCGCGCGAAATCAGCCCAGTTGAAGACCACCAGAACCTGTACGAGATCGCCCTGGGCGAAAATGGGATCGCCGCTCAAACGGACCGTGCACGACGACTCGCCGCCGCGGATCTGCGGTCCGTAAGCCTCCACCTTCATCACATGCAGCCCTTCGGACGCCCCGGCCTGCGCTATCATGTCTCCCACGGTGATGACGCCGTCACCACCGGATCCGACGATCGCTAACGTCAAGTCCCGTGTCGGCATGTAGAAACCTCCTTGCGGGTGGTCACCCGCTTCGCGCGATTGTGAACCCTTTCACATCAAATGTCCATGGTTCAATTCTCGGCTGGAGGCGGGTCCGACCCGCCTCCAGCCGAGAATTGAAAAGTCGGATTAGATCAGACTTCTTCCGAATCCTCCGTCTACCGGTAGCGCTACACCCGTGATGCCGGAGGCTTCCGCCGAACACAGGAAACCGACCGCTGCGGCGACCTCTTCGGGTTGCAGGAGGCGGCCGATGGGCGCCTGGGCGGCCCAGCCGGCGACGACCTCTTTGGCGGTTCTTCCGTCTCGCTCCGCGATGTTCTCGGCCAGCACACCAAGGCGATCAGTGGAGGTGAATCCCGGGCACACGGTGTTGACCGTCACCCCATCGGCGGCGACCTCGTCTGAAACGCTCTTAAGGTAGCCGGTGACGGCCGCGCGGAGGGCATTCGACAACACCAGTCCCGGCAGCGGCTCCCGCACCGCAATCGAGGTAATAGCGACAAACCGGCCCCACCCCGCCGCGCACATCGCCGGCAGGGTGAGCTCGGCCAGCCGCTGCACCGGCAGCAGGAGGAGTTCGCAGGCGCCCGTGAGGTCATCCGCGGTCGCCGCCGTCGCCGACATGCCCGGCGGCCCGCCACCGTTGGCAACCACGATCTCGGGCGGGCCGAAGGCCGCTCGCGCCGCCTCCACCACCACCCTGGGTGCGTCGGGTTCGGTGAAATCGGCCGCACACCCCTCGACCTCACGGCCTCCCGCGGCCCGGATATTCTCGACCGCCTTGCCCACCCTCTCCTGCGACCGCGAGACCACCAACACCCGCGCGCCGGAGCGGGCCATCAGCTCGGCCACCGCGTAGCCAAGCCCCGACGAGGAACCGCCGACTACAGCCGTGCGGCCTTCCAGTCCCGGGATCACCGCAGCCCCTCCAATGCGGACGAGGGATGGGTGTTGGTTTCAGGATTCTCCGCCCACACCGCATAGTCGCGGGGGCCGTTGAGAATTTCGTCGAGCCTTGAGCGCAGTCGGTCGACCCGTTCGGCCAGCGTCGTCATGTCGGGGTCGGTGAGGGCCTGCGTACCGCCTTCGTCATCCACCAGCAGTTGATCATCCGGGAAGGGGTGAAACAGCTCGCGGCGCATCGGCGTGAGTCCGGCCGCCCTGAGGAAGAGCTCCAGGGTCTCCGGCAGCAGGGGTCTCGAGTGGGTCGGATCCTGCCAAAAAAATGCGGCGCCGACTCGCAGGGTGTGTGGGTTGGGACACTCGGCGATGAGCAGCCCGCCGCGACGCAGCACGCGCCTGATCTCGACCAGCACCGCCGCCAGACTGGCCGGGGTCAGATGCTCGAAGAGATGAATGGCGGTCACCGCCCCCTGGGAGTCGGTCTCCTGAGCGCGCAGGACCTCGAGCACGTCGCCCTGGATGACCTTCAAACCCCGGCGTGTTGCCGCCTGGACAAGCGCCGTGTCGCCTTCGACGCCGGTCGCCTCGACGCCCGCCTCGCGGAGAAGAAGGAGCAACTCCCCACGGCCGCAGCCGATGTCGAGCACCGGCTCGGCGACTTGGAGGTCAGGAAGATAGCGGTCCAGGCGATGCCGAATCTCCTCGTCGCTGCCGCGAAAGCTTTCCAACAGCAGGGGCTGCACGTCGTTCAGTGCGTCTGACAGCCGGCCCTCGTCGATCGGGCCGGCACCGGCAACCGGGAGCGGTTCCCCCTGCAACAACCTCTCGACCAGCGAAGCGATCTCCTCCAACTCCTCGGCAAGGCGCTCGAGCAGCGCGTCGGAGCGAGCGACCGAGGCCGGAAACACCTCATCACGAAGCCGCCCGATCTCGTCTGAAACCGCCCCCAAGGCCCCTTCCACCGCATCGACCCGTTTCTCCACCGGTTTGAGTCGTTCGTCGCGGACCTCGGCCAACTCGTCCTGAAGGGTGCGGATGGCACTCTCGATCCGGTTGGACCTGTCGTCGGCCTCGTCAAGGCGGGTTCCGACATGGTCAATCCAATGCTTCAAACCCCAGGGAGTCACGAAATAGAGGATCTTCGCCCAGCGTCGGAGAAGGCCTTCTTGCTGCCCGCCTTGCGGCGGCGGGTCCGAGGGCGCGGCGGGGTCGTCGCCGCTCATCTTCTACTCGGAAACGGGGTCGGTCTTCGGACGCTCGTCGGAATCCATTGACTCTGCTTCGGCCTCGGCCTCAGGCTCGGCCTCAGGCTCGGGCTCGGGCTCGGGCTCGGGCTCGGCAGGCTCGGGCTCAGGCACGGCCTCGGGCTCAGAAACAACGTGAACCGCGGCAGTCTCGATGTCCTCCTCGATGGCATGCGCAGCCTCGACCTCCTCGGAAACTTCGAGAGCTCCTTCGGCCACGAACTCGGGCGCGGCGGCATTCGGATCTTCACCGGGTCGAACAACCCGGACGGGAATGGTCACATCGATGTCACGGTGAACGTGCACCACAACCTCAAAGGCCCCGAGCTCTTTGATCGCATGCTCGAGGCGGATGCGCTTGCGGTCAATCTCAAAGCCCTTTTCGGTAAGCTCGCGGGCGACGTCCGCCACATTCACCGAACCGAAGAGCACGTCATTCTCACCCGCACGGCGCTCGAAGGCGAGCATTGTGCCGTCGAGCTCGGCCGCAAACTTTTCGGCCGCACCCCGGCGCTCGAGGTCCATCTCCTCCCAACCGGTCTGCTCCTGCTCGAAGCGCCGCCGATTGCCCGGTGTGTCGGGGTAGGCGAGTTTTTTCGGCAGCAGAAAGTTGTTGGCGTAGCCCGCCTTGACAACCACCGAATCACCTCGCTCGCCGAGGTTCTCGATGTGGTCGTTCAGAATCAATTTCATTGCGTTCCTCCGTCGTCGTCGTCGTCGGCCTTTGGCCGGAGTGGGTGGAAATTGTCCGCAACGCCGAGCGCCGCCACCAACAACGGCAACGGTCCCTGCAGGCTGAGCAGGACCACTCCCCAGCGCACCAGCCAGCCTCGCCCGAACCAGCGCGCGAGGTGGGCCCGAATGATAGCCAAACCCTGGACAAAATACAAGATGAGCACCGCGATCAGGAGGTTGACGGCGACCCACCGCCCTGTACCCCCTAGAATCAAGGTGCCGATTCCCGCCGCGGCAAAGACCGCCGCCAGCCACTCGTCGTTGCGGTAGTCTTCAAAAGCACCCACATCGACACCCAGCCCAAGCAGCGCCAGACGCGGTCTGAGCCAGAAAAGTGCCGCGATGAGATAGGCCACCGGCAGGCTCGGCAGCACCCACGAGGCCACGCGCTCTGCAGCGTCGAGCGCCAGCGCCACCTCGCCCTCGGCCAAACCCCAGGCCGCATAGAGCTCGCCGGCATCCTCAGACGCGGCCCGCAACCAGCCGGAAACAGCTTCCATCGGCGTCTGCGGTCGAGCCGCCATGGCGGTCGCTGCTAGGCAGACAACCACTCCAATCAAGGTGGCCACCGCGATCCACCGACCCTCGCTCCACCGCCACCGCGCCCAAGCCTCAACCGTGGCCGCCGGAAGCACAACCAGCAGCAGGTACGCCGAAAGGAGTGGGAGGGCAATGCCTGAGGCGCCGGCGCCCGATGCCACCAACAGCAGCGCCACCATTGGACCCCACGCGCGATAACCCGGTGCGCCGCTCGATAGGAAGTGGAGGACCGGGAGTGCGCTCAACGGTGCAATCAACAATCCAAAGAAAGGAATGATGAATAACCCACCCACCAGCAGCAATGACACCAAGCCGGACGCCGCAGCACCCAGCCTCGGGATCCGCGGCAACGGCCCCTGCGCCTCCGGTGTCTCGGGTTGCTCGATCGTCATGAACACATCACCGGCCTCAGAAGACCGGCATCGATGTCCGCAGACCCTAGGCGCCGGTATAGGGCAGCAGCGCCATGAACCGCGCCCGCTTGATCGCCCTCGTCAGCTTGTGCTGGAAGGCGGGACGGGTCCCGGTCACCCGCCGCGGCAGGATTTTGCCGTTGGTCGGGGTGTACTCGCGCAGCAGCTCGATGTCCTTGTAGTCGATATAGTTGATCTTCTCGACCGTAAACCGGCAGATCTTGACGCGACGGCGAAAACGCTTCTTGTGATGTGGTCTCATGTCAACCTCCTCAGTCCTCGACGGTTGCCGAGGCCGAGGCCGCAGCCTCGGCTTTCGCCGCTGCCTTCGCCGCCTTCTTCTCGGCCCGCGCCGCCAGCTTGACGTCCATCTTGCGCTTGCGACGGAGCTCGCGGTCCATGTTGAGGATCAGCGAGCGCAGCACGACGTCGTTGGTGCGCATCTCGAAGTTGAGCGTCTCCAGCGCCTCACCATCGACGTTGAACGTCCAAAAGTGATAGACGCCGTAGTTCTTCTTCTTGATCGGGTAAGCGAGCTGGCGACGGCCACGGGCGTCCTTGTCCACCATCTCGCCGCCGGCGTCGGTGATGATGCCCTCGAGACGCTCCATGGTGGAGGTCTCGTCCTCGGGCGGGGCTTCGGGATCGACAATGATCCCCAACTCGTATAACGGCATATGTGTCTCCTCTCGGCCTTCGGCCCCGAAACGTGGTCCGGAGCAAGGAGTTGTTTTCCCCGGATCATTCCGGGACCTCGGATTGTACGGAAAAATCAGTGAAATGCAAGCCCACGCTCGCCATGGATACAAATTCTCAGTTCTCAATTCTCAATTCTCAATTCCCACCAGTCCGCCCTTCGGATCAGATCGCAATGGCGCTCAATTGAAAATTGAGAATTCGACGCCTCGTCAGTAGTCATGCGTCCCCATGTGCGCCGGTACCCCGAACTTCTCCTCGAGGACGTGGGTCACCCCCTCGACATTCATGGAGCAGTTCATCAATCCCGTCGGCTTCTTGCAACGTCCGGAGCTGCTACCATTCGCCGGTGAGAAGGCGGAGCACTGGCCATCTTCAGCATGACCGGCTCCACGCCGCTGGTGTGGGTGGGTTTCTGGTCCCAATCATCCATCTCTTCGTCCTGTCATCCTTTGCGGTCGCTCAGCCGATCTTGGATCTGATCGCGCGAAATCCCACCTTCCTGGTTGCCCATCGCTCTCAAACGTCCGACATCTTTGTCCTCGTGGTGGTTCTGGTGTTCTTGGTGCCGCTGCCTCTCGTCATCGTCGAGGTAGTCGCCCGTCTTTTCGGACGGAAGGCGCAGGCCGTTACTCACATTGTGCTGGTCTCCCTGCTGGCTGGCGCAATCGTCCTGCCACCATTGAAGCGACTGACCGATTTGTCGGCCGTGCACCTCCTTGGTGTTGCGCTATTGATCGGGTTTGCTTTCGGATTCCTGTACCACCGATTCAACGGCATTCGGTGGGTTGTCATGGGGCTCGTGCTGGCACTCCCAGTCTTCGCGTTTGTCTTTTTGGCAAACCCCAGCGTGTCCAGGCTAATGATGGGCGCTCCCCGCGATCCGGGGAGGGCGGCGAGCGTAAAGTCCACGACGCCGATCATTTTCGTTGTCTTCGACGAGCTGGCCCTGACCGCCCTCCTCGACTCGCATGGGCAGATCGACCGTTTCCGCTACCCGAATCTCGCGACCCTTGCGAGTGGCGCGACATGGTACCGCGACGCGTCGACCGTAGCGGCGTTCACCCACGTCGCCGTGCCGGCGATCGTGACCGGACGCTATCCCGACAGGACCCGGGGGCCAACCTCGGTCGACTACCCGGACAATCTCTTCTCGCTTTTCGGCAGCTCGCACCGCATCAAGGCCTGGGAACCGCTGACAATGTTGTGCCCCGAGAGTCTTACGGATCGCGGGCAAGAGACGGACCTCGCCGGGCGGCTTCGTCTCCTGTTTTCCGATCTCTTTCTCGTCTCTGCGCATTTTTTCCTCCCCGTGGAAATGACCGGGACACTCCCGCCGGTCGATCAGGGCTGGGATCGCTTTGCGGAGGCCACGGAGATCGGTCCAAAGGACAACTGGGGGCAGGAGTGGGGCGCCGGGCGTCTCATCGACAGGAAGACTCAGTTCATGAGCTTCGTCGAGGGCATTGAGCAAAACGAGCCGCCAACTCTTCACTTCCTCCACATTCTGCTTCCTCACCCTCCCATGTTCTATTTGCCGTCGGGAAAGACGTACAGTGTCGATGGTGGCTTGCCAGGTCTCAAGACGGGCGGGGTTTGGACCGACGATGCGTGGACGGTCACACAGAACTATCAGCGCTTTCTGCTGCAGGTGGGATTTGTCGACACCCTCGTCGGCCACCTTGTTGCCAGGCTTCGGGAAACGAATCTCTACGACCCCTCTCTGATCGTGGTCACGGCTGACCACGGAATCAGCTTTCAGGCCAACGAATCCCGTCGCAAGTTTTCGGAGGCCAACTTTCAGGACATTTTGTCGGTTCCGCTGATCATCAAGGCACCGCACCAGCAGGTTGGCCAGGTGAGCTTCGACAACGTCGAGACGGTCGACATTCTGCCGATCATCGCCGACATGCTCGACATCGAGGTGCCGTGGGCGATGGACGGACTGTCAAGTTCGGAGCAGCGCAACGCTCGACAAGGCAAGAGCGTCCCAGCCAGCTTTAAAGGGGATTGGAGCGGTTGGGCTTCAACCGAGACTTACCAGGCCGCACGTGACGCGGCCTTGAAGTACAAGCTGGAGGTCTTTGGGTCCGGCGAAACGACTGACAGGCTCCTTGAGCTCGGCCCTTACCCGTCGCTGATCGGCCGGTCCCCCGGCAAACTCCCTTCCCGCAGCACCGGCCAGGCGGAGGCCACGGTTTTCCTTCCGTTGGTGTCTGGCAGCCTCAGCTTGGAGGAGGACTTCATACCCACCCACGTAACAGGAACCCTGAGCAAGACGGGAACCACCGACGGGCCACTCGACCTCGCTCTGGCGATCAACAATGTGATCCGAGCAACGACTACGACCAGAATGAAGCTCAACAAGAAAGACACCCTGATGTGGTCCGCGATTGTCGACGAGTCCTCGTTTGTCGACGGCGAGAACGACTACGCTCTCTTCCTGGTAGATCGAGTTGCCGGCGAGATCCAACTTCAGAGCACACAACTCCACATCCGATCACCGGCCCTCGGCAATATTCCGTTTGGAGTCAGCCGCGTCCTGGGGGTAGCGGAGTCGGGGTTTTATTCTTCGGGCCTGAAAAGCAAATCCAGGTGGACAACCGGAGCTGCCGAGCTGGTGATTCCAATCTCGCGGCAATCGCCACCCAAGCTTCTTCGAGTCGAGATTCGGAGGAGCGGGCCGAACGGCACAAGGCTGAGGATCGAGGTAAACCACGAGTCGATCTATGATGAACACATCTTGCCGGGCAGGTGGGCGAAGGATTTCGACATCTCTCGGATTGCGACAACCAACGAGCTCACCGTGGGACTGGTGAGCGATACCTTCAAAGGGGAGAAAAGGCATTTGGGCGTTGCAGTAGAGGGCATCTGGCTCAAGGGCGGCGATGGCTGATCTCCTCACAATCGCGACGAGGCCTGGTGAGACTGGCGGTCTATCCCTTCCCCTCGAGGAGATAGAGGACCCTTCCGTCGGAACCGACGGGACGAGAGTCGGCGACCGTGAAAAAACGACCGAACTCGACCTCGAACGATTCCTGGGTGTAGGCGTCGAAGATGTCCACGCGGTTTCGCAGCAGCCGTCGCACCTGTGGGTCGTCCTTGGGCACCCACTCGATAATGAGCCACGAGCACAGCAATTTCGCAAACTCCGCGACCTGGACCAGCGGCAGATTGTTCGCAATGGAAAGATGGTGAATCAATGCCAGCATCATGACCAGGTCTGCCGGCCCCCGATCCACGAACGATTTTCGTTCGCTGTGAGCCCAGCCAATGCCGGGGCTCGGGTTGGTCAGGTCGGAACGCAGGGCGAGGAGATTCTTCTCTCCTTGGCGTTTGGCGTCCGAGTAACAGATCTCGACGCACGCCGGGTCGATGTCGAAGGCAATCGTCCTGGCGCCCTTCTGCGCAGCGATCGTCGAAAACAACCCGGTGTTCGCCCCGAGGTCCCAGACGGTGGCCGGCGAGGTGCGTTCGATGAACTCGCCGACGATTCGCTTCTTCTCCTCGATGGCATCGGTATCGTACGAACTGGTCGCGTAGTAGTCCGCCCACTCGGTCCCGGCGGGCTTCCAGTTGAACCTCTTGACCAGCGAGCTCAGGGTGTCCGCCAAAGCTCGAACCCCGGTTTCGTTGACCATCGGTTTCTTGGCTGGTTTTGTGTCCTCTGCCGAGGTGTCGGAGTACTTTCTCTGCATCCAGGCGTGGAGGAACAGGTGCATGACGAGACCGGGTCTGAGCCGTGCCTTGCGGGGTAGGAGACGGGCGGCGAGGTCGAGCGGGACGCCGTCGATAAAGGTCTCCATGAGACGCTGCAGACGAATATCGGTGAAGGACATCAAGGCGATGGGTGCCAAGAAATGAGAACAGAACTGCCCGTACGCCACCCACGGCGAGCCCGGCACATACTCCTCGAACGACAACGTATCGATGAACACCGGTTTGCCGCGGTCAAATTGTATGTTGTAGCTGCTGGCGTCCTTGAGGGTCATCCCCCTCCGCATCGCACGGCGCTGCACGTCAAGGGTGGCCAGGGCCGCATCCTTGTACATGCTGAAGCTCCACTCGTACGGGTAGGAGATGAACTCCATCTGGTGGGGACGGAGGATCCGACAGGAATCGTCCGCAGGCGAATCCACCTCCTCGTGGGAGACCATCAGCCCGGCTTCGGTGAGCTCCTCATAGAGCCCGCTGTCCATGAGCCGACGGTAGTTCGACTCGTACAACTTGTTGACCTGGCGGTAGACCAACCCGTCGGGTCCGCGAAAGACGAATCCGCTCGGGTCGCGAAATGAGGCTGGATCGATCTCTGTTCTTGTTGGTTTCAATTTCTGTTCGATTCCCCACGACCGCCGCTCGGCCCCTCGTTCGAGGCGATCGAGAAGGGTCCGCTCTCGGCTGGTGGGCTTCGGGGACGTTTTTCGGCCGGCCGACATTCTACATCAGGCGACCCCGACGGTACCCGATCGCTCCGGTTTCCGGAGAGGCATCAGCCCAGGTCAACCCGCCGGGTCTTCTGTTGCCTCCTCGCCAGTCTCCACAATGCTCCGGCCGACCGCCCATTGTTGTAGAAGCTGGGCCAGATTCGAAGTCATCCAGTACAGAACGAGGCCGGCCGGAAATGAGTAGAACAGAACCAAAAAGACAACTGCAAGGACCACCATGAACCGCTTCTGTTTGGCACTCTCGGTCGTGCCGGCTTGGGAGCTTGCCGATATGTTGGAGACGAAGACCTGGGTCGCAGCCATGAGAAAGGGGAGGATGTTGAAGTACTCGCCGAAGAACGGAAGATCGACGCCCAGGTGGAAGAGCCTGTCAGGTGCAGCGAGATCGTCGATCCACAGGAAGCTCGCGCCTCGGAGCGCGAACGATTGTCCCAAGAGATTGAACAGGGCGACGAAGATCGGGAGCTGAACGATCAACCAAAGGCAGCCTTTGAGCGTGGAGACCGGCCCGACGCCATCCTCCTTGTATGCCTTCCACGATTCCTGACTGCGCCGCGTCGGGTCATCCTTGTACTTCTCGTTGATCTCCGCGATGCGGAGGTTGAACTTGCCCTGCTGCGCTGCGATCTTCGCTTGATGCCTGATGCCGAAATGGGCCACGGGCAGGGTGAGCAGCCGGATGACGACCGCCAGGGCGATGATCGTCAGGCCCCAGCTCGGGATGATCGCGTGCAGAAGATCGAGCAGCCACATGATGGCAAAGCACAGCCACCGCATCCAGTTCCACAGGCCGGGAAAGAGGATGTCGTCGAGGCCGGTCGAGGTGGACCTCAGGAGCTTCCGGTCCTTCGGGCCAAAGAAAAAGGAGTACTCGAGCTCCAGGACCCCACCCGGCTCTATGGACAGGGGTGATCCACGGAGCGCGACGAGCGGGAAGAACCGGGCATTTATGCTGGTTCCGTCGGCGTTGTCACCTGAACCCGGGAGGAACCACGACCTGGCCGAGGAGAACATGGCTTCAGGTGACGCGTTCAGACTTGGGTATAGGGCGGCCAGGAAGTATCGTCGGTTTATCCCTCCCCAGCGAATGGATTCGGAGACCTCGATCTCGGTCTCCCCCTCATCGGGCTCGAGTTGCCGGACTCCCCGGCCCGTGCCGAGAACGGGCCGAACGAACGAGTACAGACCGCCTCCGACTCCTTGAACCGTCTGCGGCGGGGGGCCGAGCCCCGGGCCCAGAAGGATTCCCAGGCCGTGTCCGTCGCTGCCGATCTTGATGGTGTCCGGGCCGATATTCTTCAACGAGATCACAAAATCCGACACGAAACCCTGTTCGGGGATTCGGTAGATCTTGGTGATCGTCAGCCCTCCGGGGGAAGGGGCCGATCGAAAACGAACCACGTGCCAGTCGCCGTCCTCGTGAAGATCGGCGTGAAACACCGCGGCGTTCGGATCACGGGGCAGGACGTGGCCCTCGAAGGGGATATCGATCTCGAACGGTTGGTTCGACCGACCGGAAGCGTTATCGGTGTCGATGAGCCCGATGGCTTGCTCTGTTTTCGATTCGGCCGCCTTCGTGCCGATGACAGCCGGATCGACGATGTCCCAACGAACGGGGACGCCGCCGGTCGGTGTGAAGTGGACCTCGTAGGTCCGTGTGCGAACGATGATCGGGGACGTGGCTGCCTCACCCGGCGGCGAGGCGGCGGGCTTAATAGGAGTCTGTTGAAGGGGGTCGTTTTGGGTCCATGCGGCGGAATTGCCGAACACGAGCAGCATGCCGACAAAACCAGCCGCAGTGATCAGAACCTTGTGGTTCGCTCGGTGCGACCGGCTCCGACGCCTCGTCGAATTCCCCGGCGGTTCTTGCTGCTGTCTACTTGGAACGGCAGCGCACAGTGAGGGTACCGATAGCCGATCGATAATGCTCGGACTCGCGGTCAACTCTTGTCGTCTGATTCTGCGGTCTTCTCAGTCGGGCTGCTGCCGAACATGCCGCGAATCTTGTGCCAAAAAGCCTTGATCGTGATGAGAACCGCAGCGACCGCCGCGACAACGACCTGCAGGATCATCGATCCACTGGCAGGGTCGAGATAGGCGTGTGCCGGACGAGTTATCAACACCAGAAGAAAGAGAACGAGCGTTGCCAGTGAAAGAATCCTTTTCATTGCTTGGCCCTGTTGTTTCTATTATTTGCAGTCCATAGCTTTTTCTCGATCTTTGTCGGCACCAATCAACCAGCCCGCCGAGATGCTCCCGGCGGGAGGAGGCCGTCGTAGGGTTCAGGCGGACAGTGGGAGTCTAGCGTGCGATGGAGCGCTCAGTCAACGATCTTCCATGTCGAACGGCACCCGGTGAAGTGCGGTGGTCGGACCCTGCATCTTGTATCTTGCATCTTGCATCCCGACGGGTGGGTGGTCAGTAGTCATGCGTCCCCATGTGCACCGGCACCCCGAACTTTTCCTCGAGGACGCGGGTCACGCCCTTGACGTTCATCGGGCAGTTCATCAGGCCCGTCGCCTTCTTGACACAGGTGCCGAAGTAGATCTCGTCAACACCCACGTCGAGGCTGTCGAGGACTGTCATCTGGAGATCGACCCTCGGCACAACCAGACCCGGGCAGTCACCGCAGCCACACTTGAAGACCACGCGAACGTCGCCCTGGTCCTCGAAGACGAAGGTGTTCTCGTTGACCGCCTTGTAGCATTTGGCGCAACCAACGCAACTCGCGTCCTGGATTCGCTCGCAGTAAATCATACCGATGCGTTTGGCCATCGCAGCCCCCTCTCATCAATCGGGCAAAAACATCCTAAATCATTTGTTTTAAGATAGAAAACTGCTCAAATGAACAGCCGAACATCAGCGACAGCGACAGCGGCAGCGGACGGGCACGGGATCGGTTTAGGAATTAGGAATTAGGAATTAGGAATGCCGCACATCCATCCCAAGGAATTTCGGATTTCGGATTTCGGATTTCGAATTTGCCGTCCCCCAGCATGCATCCTCCTCCCGGAGCCTCCAGTCGGCGTGGCGCTGTCGCGGAGGGCCTCGTCGCGAGGACCGCGAGACGTGGTCAGCTGGTGCGCGTTAGCGTGCCAGATGGCCGCGTATCTCGGGGCGCAGCAGAGGCCTGGAGCGACAGCGCCATGGGCGGCGCAGCCGCCACGCCGACCTTGGGGGTAACAGGACTGAACCAGGCCACGCGAAACCGCAGCGAAGCGGAGGTTTCGCGATCGCGACGAGTTTGGGCCTCTGGGTGCGTTTCTCCGACTGGAGCGAGGAGGGACAGATCTCGTGATCGTCCCGATCGAGCGGAAGGAGGAAAACGCGGCCAGAGGTCCGGAATCGGCGCGATCCAATACAGGTGGGGGGTGCGTCGCTCGGCAGGAGGTAGCCCGCCGGCGCGCCGCAGGCGCGCGAGGGCGGTCACCGGCGGGACCGAGGAACGCTCGCGTTCCGAGGGCACGGCGGTGAGCGACCGTGGCCGACTG
>Ga0164313_10000770_pt1 | contig 26905 bp, 21 predicted proteins | sample GuaBasSedimGuay4_FD_113735 | JGI IMG/M metagenome (GOLD analysis project Ga0164313, IMG submission 113735) | Subseafloor sediment microbial communities from Guaymas Basin, Gulf of California, Mexico - Guay4, Core 4569-4, 0-3 cm | ecosystem: Environmental > Aquatic > Marine > Hydrothermal vents... | reverse complement strand
GAGACCACGGCGAACAACGCCTACCTCTCGCAGTACTTCGGCGCGGGGCACATCCTCGATGATTGGATGATCTTCGAGGCCTTCGGCATCTTCATCGGCGGCGTCATCGGCGCCTACACGGCGGGGCGCATCAAGGTGGGACACATCGAGATGGGCCCCCGGAGTACCAAGGCCAAGCGGCTCCTCCTCGCGCTGGCCGGCGGGATCATCATGGGCTTCGCCGCCCGCCTCGCCCGCGGTTGCACCTCCGGCCAGGCCCTCTCGGGGGGCGCCGTGCTCTCGGTCGGGTCTTGGATTTACATGATGGCGGTCTTCGCCGGCGGCTATCTCTTCGCTCCCCTGGTCAAGAAGGAATGGCGATGACTCCTCTCTATCAAAAAGGGTTCTTCGACTATCCCACCGGCATGGCCCTCGCCGTGATCCTGGGCATCGGCTTCGGCTTCGTCCTCGAGCGCGGCGGCTTCGGCCGGGCGAAGGTGATGGTCAGCGACTTCTACGGCGACGACCTTCGGGTGACGAAGGTGATGTTCACCGCCGTCGTGACCACCGCCGTCGGCCTCGGCTTGCTCGGAGGCATCGGCTTCGTCGACATTTCTGCCCTCATCATCCCCGAGACCTTCATCGGGGCCCACATTGTCGGCGGTCTCTTGCTCGGCATCGGCTTCGTGATGAGCGGATACTGCCCTGGCACGGCCCTCGTCTCGGTAGCGTCGGGCTACAAGGACGGCCTCATGGCGCTCGTCGGCATCATGATCGGCTCTCTGCTCTTCGCCGCTGTCTACGACCCATGGCTGGCCGACTTCTACGTGGCGGGAGCCCTGGGCTCTTTGACCTTCCCCGAAGTCCTCGACATGCCCTGGCCCGTCGTGGCCGTCGGGGTCACCCTCATCGCCATCGGCACCTTCGTCGGAGGGGAAAAGGTCGAGCAGTTCATCTGCAAACGCCGCGGCATAGAAGCCCCGGACGACAGCCTGCGCGTGCGTCACTTCGTGTTCGCAGGTCTCGGGGCCGGCGCAGCCCTCGGCCTCGTCACCATGGGCCTGCCCGCGTCGGCGGCCTCGCCGGACGAAGGCGAGCACATGCACATCTCCGGCCGCATCGGCCCCGTGGCCCTCGCCCAGGAGATCTCCTCCGGTCTCGAGAAGGTCTACGTCGTCGATCTTCGCGACCCGGAGGCCTGCGAGAACGAACGCATCCAAGGGGCGATGTGCCTCTCCGAGGACGATCCGGAGGCGGGGTTCATCGCCAACCTCGCACCGACCCGAACCCTCGTGCTCTACGCCGAGCGCACCGCCGAAGAGGTCCCGGTTTCGGTATCGAGCTACGGCGGCGGAGTGGTCCTGCTGGCGGGCGGATTTCAGGCCTTCGACAGAAAAATCCTGCGCGAACCACGGCCGCCGTCCCAGCCGACGCGAGAAGCGGTGGAGAGCTACCACGTGCGCGCAGCGCTGCACGGGTACTTCACCGGCTCCGAGGCTCCCGCAGCGCCGGTGGTCGCCCGTCCCACGACGGTGGTGCGACAGCGCGCACGTCGCGGTGGCGGATGCTGATTTGCCTCACACGTCACCGACCACCTCAGTCTTGACCCCCACACGGACCCGCCCTAGATCGCGCGAGAACACAAACCACGCACCCGAGGGCAGCGATCCCGACAACGGTGCATAGGTATCGGCTCGAAGATGAACAACCTCGTAATCCTCGGCGCCGGCACGGCCGGCACCATGATGGCCAACCGCATGGTCGGCGACCTGCCCGCGAAGGAATGGAAGATCACCGTCATCGACCGCGATGACGTGCACGTCTACCAACCGGGTTTGCTCTTCTTGCCGTTCCACGGGTATCGGGAGGCGGAGATCGTCAAGCCCCGGGGCTCCCTGATCGACCCCGCCGTCGATTACGTGCTCGATGACATCGACCGGGTCGACCCCGCCCAAAACGTCGTCGCGCTGAAGAGCGGCCGGCGCATCAACTACGACATCCTGGTCATCGCGACGGGCTCGCACATTCACCCCGAACAAACCGAGGGCATGACCGGGCAGTTCTGGCAGAAGGACATTTTCGACTTCTACAGCCTCGACGGCGCGTCGAAGCTGGCCAAGCGCCTCAATACCTTCGAGAAGGGGCGCCTCATCATCGACACCGCGGAGATGCCGATCAAGTGCCCGGTCGCGCCCCTCGAGTTCGCCTTCCTCGCCGACGCGCACTTCCGCGAGCGCGGCATCCGCGACCAGATCGAGCTGGTCTACGTCACCCCCCTCGACGGCGCCTTCACCAAGCCCAAGGCCTCCGCCGCCTTCGGCTCGATGCTCGATGACAAGGGCATCAAGGTGGTGACCAACTTCGCCGCAAACTCGGTCAAGGCCGACGAGAAGGTCCTCACCAGCTACGGCGGCCAGGAAGAGCCCTTCGACCTCCTAGTCAGCATCCCGCTGCACGGCGGGTCCGACGCGATCCTCCGCTCCGAGCTCGGTGACGACATCGGCTTCGTCCCGACGCACAAGAACACGCTCCAGGCGAAGAACCACGACAACATCTTCGTCATCGGCGACGCCACGGACCTGCCCACCAGCAAGGCCGGTGCCGTCGCCCACTTCGAAGGCGACGTGCTCGCCGAAAACCTCATCCGCTACATCGACGGCCGCGCCCTCGACCACTCCTTCGACGGTCACGCCAACTGCTTCGTCGAGACCGGCAACAACAAGGCGATGCTCATCGACTTCAACTACGACACCGAGCCCCTTCCGGGACGCTTCCCGATTCCGGGCATCGGTCCCTTCAAACTGCTCGAAGAGAGCGAAATCAATCACTGGGGCAAGCTCGGCTTCAAGTGGATTTACTGGAACATTCTGGTGAAGGGCGGAGAGCTGCCCCTCGATCACCGGATGCTGATGGCTGGAAAGCGGAGCTGAGCAATGGCCACTGAAACTACACAAATCCTCGCCCGCCTCGAGGAAATCAGCGCGCAGGTCGAAGCCGTCGACAAGCGCGTACGCTTCACCGAAGAGCTCGTCGAAGAGATGATCCCCATCGCGCGCCTCGTCGTGAGCAGCGCGACCACTCGCCTCGGCGATTGGGAAGAGCGCGGCGTCTTCGACATGATCGCCGTGATGCAGGACGCCGCGGGTCGCATCCTCGACAACTACACCAAGGACGACGCCGAGCACCTCGCGGACGCGATCGTCGGTATCCTCAGCACAGTCCGCAACCTCACCCAGCCCGGCGTGCTGCAGATAGCAAACCAAGCGACGGACGTGCTCCGCCAGGCGGACGGCGTGAAGCCGGTCGGCATGTTCGGAGCGATGCGCAAGGCGTCGAGCGACAAGGAGATCCAGCGCGGTCTCGGCGTCATGCTCGAGATCATGCGCGCCGTCGGTCGCACCCAGGGCGGGTCTGCGGAAGGTGTATCCGTACTCCCACCGGCCCTCGAAGCGACAGCCGCCGCCCCGGCGGTTGCCAAGGCCGTGACGCCGACCCCGAAGGCTGCGGCCCCCGCGGCCCCCGTCGCCGCCGCGCCAGAGATCATCCAGTGGGAAGGCCACGATTTCGACGCGAACGGCTTCCTCATCGACCCGAACACCTGGACCCCGGAGCTCGCCGGCAAAATCGCCAACGGCCTGGGCATCACCCTCACCGAGGAGCACATGCACGTCCTCGAGTGGGTGCGAGATGACTACGCCAGCTCGGGCGCCTCGCCCAACGTGCGCCGGGTCGCGACCGGCTCCGGCGCCGGAACCCAAAATATGTACAAGCTCTTCCCGCCAACCCCGGGGAAGAACTGCGCAATGATCGCAGGCGTGCCCAAGCCCGTCGGTTGCGTGTAGGCCCACCGGCCGGATTGCAGGAAGGAAAATCACGATGAGTCTGCCTTTTGCTCAAACCCCCTCAATCGCCAACGCGGAAGAGGCCCCCACGGGTGGCCTGGTTCGCACCAACAAACTCGCCCTGGTCTGCGCCAAGTCCGGCCTCGACGAGTCTTACCCCGTGCTCATCATGGCCAACGCGGCGCGCATGACGGGCATCGAGGTGAGCATCTTCTTCACCTTCTACGGCCTGGACGTGATCACGAAGAACAAGGTCGACAAGCTCTGGGTCAACATGGTCGGCAACCCCTCGACGCCGATGCCACCCTTCATGATGGGCCTGCCCGGCATGGAGGTCATGGCCACCAGCATGATGAAGAAGAAGATGAGCGAGCTCGACCTGCCTCCCCCCCGGGAGATGGTCGAGATGCTCGCCGCCTCGGGGTGCAAGCTCTACGGCTGCGAGCTCGCCATGCGCATGTTCGACCGCGAGGACGAGGACCTCTTGCCCGAGGTCGACTCGGTCATCACCGCCACCGATTTCTTCGAGCTTGCCGAAGGCGGCCAAATCATTTTCGTGTAAACGTTAGGGGACGCGTCCCCAATAGAAACAGGAGGGTCATGATGCTTTCGAGATGGTTCGCCATGGCGGTTGTATTCGTGGCCCTCGCTGCTTGTGGGGACTCCACAGGCGAGGGGATAGACTCTTCGGTGCCGGACAGCGGCGCGGGGGACTCCGCTCCGGGGGATGCTGGGGATACTTCGGTCACCGATACTTCGATCGCCGACAGCGGCGCCGACGCCGACACGTCGATCGCCGACAGTGGCACGGTCGCCGACAGCGGCACCGACGCCGGGGCTGGGTTTCCCCTCGACCATGCATTCCCCGCGACCTCGACCGGGGCGACGATCACCCGCCTCGGCAACGACGTCTTCGTCATCGCCTATACAGACGATGTCGACACCTCCACCGGAGAGGGGGAGGAGCTCGTGCTGCAGCGGGTGGTCCGAACTGGACACGGCTTGGTCTTCGACCCGCCCGAGCGCTTCACCCAGACCTCGATTGCGCCGACCAGCGACAACCCGTTGCGCCTCATCGGTTCCCTCGGGGAAGCACACTTCTTCGTCATCGTGGGCTTGCCGGGTTACACCCACGTGACTCGGTACTTCAAGGTGGTCTCGGGCTCATTCGTCGACATCGGGTCAGCGACGTACGGCGGGACCGACTTCGGCGGACCGCCGGCTTTTTTCCAAGGCCACCCCGTCGACGCGACGCGCTACCTCCTGGGCTACCGAGAGGACAACAGCGGCCAGCCGGTGCAGTACCGGCTCATCATCCGCGACGCTGACAGCTTCAGCCTCGGCGCGCCGGTCACCCGCCCACCGCCGAGCGCGTTTACTGGCTTGTCGACCTCCGAGTCCCAAGCCGATCCGGCCCTCGTCCGCATGGGACCGACCACTTTTGTCGAGGCCCGGCCGGGCTATGTGCACCCCCCCGGAAACCTGGCCACCTGGACCCTCGAGGTCGCCGCCGGCAACACCCTCGCCGTGTCGGACCCTCGAGTGCACGCCACCCTCGAGGGCACGATGAACCCGGAAGTCGCCGCGGACGGACGTGGAGGCGCCCTCATCGCCTACCACACGTACACAGAAACCGACTGGAGCTACGGCATCTACGACCACAGCACGGGTGCCCTGACAGAGACCGCGGTCTTCGCCGTGAGCAGCGACGATTCGAGCATTCGAGCATTCCAGGGCGAGTCCACGGACGGCTTCCTCGGCGGCTGGTACTACCTTCGCCTTCCGGGCACCTCGGCCGGCGATGCCCCACTCTTCCGCATCGACGCTGGGGATGGGACCGTCGAGCGCCTCGTCGACGTGCCCAACCTCCTGGCTTGCTACCGAGCCCCCCAGGTCGTTCGTACGGGCACCATCGCGGCCTACCTCGGCTGTGACCGGGTGAAGTTCGTCGACCTGCTTCCGCTCTGCGGCAACAGCGCTCTCGATGACGGGGAAGCCTGCGACGACGGCAACAACGACGACGGCGACACCTGCACCGCGGGCTGCACCGTCGCGCCTTGAACCTCAGCCCGGGCCAGGGCGGCGGTTCAGAGCGTCACTTCGACGACGATGAACTTGTTGCAGAGCCGCTTGTCGGTGACGTCGACGATCTCCCGGGCACCCATGAGCCCGCGGAAGCTGCCGAGGCGCGTATGCTCGAGGACGAAGAACGTGCGCTGCCCCTCGTGTTCTTCGATGTACCGGCGAACCTTCACGTTGTCGAGGTCGATAAAGACCGAGACGCGGTTGCCCGTGTAGAAGTTCTCGCCCTTCCAGTTCATCTGCCACGCGAGGAGGGGCTCTTCGGGGCTGTCGCGCGCGTCGTAGTACGAATAGAGCAGCTCGCGCATGCCCCAGTGAGGGGAGAGGTCGACCATGTAGACGTCGAGGACCCAGGTCGAAAAGAGCAGGGCCAGGGCCAGGAAGGCGCGGGTGGCGACGCCGCGCAGTCGGTCGAAGACCGCGAGGGAGATGAGCAGGGTCGCGACGGTGGCGAAGGCGGTGAACGCCGGCCGGTAGTCGAAGTGGTCGGGCCAGGGGCGGCCGTAGTTGTAGACGAAGAGGTGGATGAGCCGCTCGAAGCCGTGGGGCCGAGCGTCGGTGATCCAAGAGAGGTCGCGTCCCACGAACGCGACGAGGATGGCCCCCGCCGTGAGCAACGCCGCCAGCGGTGCCGTCTCGAGCTTGGACTTCGGTAGGTCCCCTTCGCCCTTCCGGAAGAGCACCCAAGCGCCAGCAAAGGCGGCGATGCCGAGGGCGATGAGGGTGTAGGAGATCGCGGGGTTGAGAGCGTGGTTCGTAACCCAATCGGCGCGGTCTGCGACCTCGACGCCGAGGGGCACCACGCCCCGGGGGTCACCCCAGAGCCCTGCGATGCCGTACCCCGTCGCTGCAGGGGCCAGAACCAGGAGGACCCAGGCGAGGACGCCCTTGCGGCCCTCCGGGCCCTTCGCGCCGTAAAGCTTGTCGAGGAGAATACCCGTGGCGATGCCCGCCGCCGGCACCACCGGGAAGATGTAGTGGTGGAACTTGGTGATCATCGCGCTGAAGAGCGTGAACGCCGCGGCGAACCACACTGCGAGGACGATGAGGACCTGCTTCTGGCGATCGGCGGCGGTGGCTGCATCGCTGGAAATGCCCTCGCCGGTGACCTTCTGGTAGCGGTTCCACAGGAAGAGGGTCAGTGCGGCCGGCACGATCGCGACCCACGGGAAGAGCGAGAAGCCGAGCTGCTCGATGAAGTATTGAATCGAGCCGTTGTCGCCATGCACGCCCGCCGCGAGGCGGTTGAGGTGGTCGTGGATGAGCAGCCGGTCGGTAAACGGTGGTCCGTGCCGGATGAACATCGCGATGAACCAGGAGAGCCCCGTCAACATCACGGTCGTCGCGCCGGCGGCGACCTTCAAGTGCCCGTCGAAGAGCAGGTACCAGCGCTTCGAGGCGATGAGATAGAAGAGGGCGACCATGCCGGGGAGCGCGAAGCCGGGGATGCCTTTGCCCATGAAGGCCAGGCCACAGAAAATGTAGAAGGCGAACATGAAGAGCCCGCGGGCGCGGCGCTCTTTTTGGATCATGTAGATGATGACGCCGAGGCCCGTCGCGAGGACCAGGCCCTGAGTCATCGGCTCGAAGAGGGGGAAGTCGAAGCTCCCGGTGGTGAGGCGCACGAGGCCCACGACGACCGCGAGGGCGCCGGCTCCGCCGCCGAGGGTTACCAGCCCAGCCTTCCGTCCGCGGAGCCACCACGCGAGACAGGTGGCCGCGACCAGGATGGCACCGAGGAACTGCAGAGCGAAAAACACGGACACATCGGACACGTAGGGCACGACGTCGCGGGCTGCGGCGTTGCCGGGAATGAGGGGGACGCTGCTATTGCCGGCGCTCCCATACATGAAGCGGTCACCGTGCCAGGCGAACTGGAAGCCGTCGGTGAAGGAGACGTTGCGTGAAGCGAGGTAGAGGGCCTGGGGCCCGACGACCATGAAGATCAGCGTGATGACGGCGTGGCGCCCCGAGAGCACGAGCTTGCCGACCTTGTAGGTCCGCACCTCGCGCTCCGGGTCGACGGTGAGCGCCAAAATGAGCAGGGAGATGGCCGTCGTCATGTTGGAGACGAAGGGCATGTCCGTGATGGCCTGGTGAGCCAGGAAGAAGAAGTGGGGCATCGTCCCGAGGACGAGGGCCGCGAGCAGACCGGCGCGCTTGCCGAAGTTACGCCCGACAGCGTTGTAGACCGCGATGAGGGCCGTCATCGCCATGCCGATGATCGGCAGCCGGAGCGCCCACTCGGCGTGCAACAGCTGGGAGTCGGGCAGGTAGTCGATGCCGAGGGCGCCCATAGTGAAGGCGTCGCTCCAGAAGATGAGGATGGGCTTCGACCAGAACCAGTTTTCCTGGGCCCACCAGAGGCTGATCCAATCGTCCCGGGCGAGCATCTCGCGGGCGACTTCGCCGTAGTGAGTCTCCCACGGGTCCCACAGGCTGAAGGTGCCAGCCAGGGGCAGGTAGATGAGCCCGATGATGACGAAGACCGCGAGGCCGGGTCGCCGAAGCGCCGAGGGTGCCAGAGTCAGGAGTGCCGCTAGGATGACGGCGGGCAGTAAGTCGAAGCCGAGGATGTAGCCGCCGAAAACGGCGATGATCAGCGCGGCGGGGACCGTGTAGAGCGGCGCGAAGAACTTGAACTCCCCATCCTTCGCACCGAGGCCCGTCGCCGCGACGGGGATGGCGTTCGGGGCCGACATCGTCAGCAGGCCGAGGAAGTCGAGGAGGCCGAAGGCGCCACCGAGCATCACCAGGAAGCCCCAGAGGGGGCCCCGGGGAATCTGACTCGAGCTCGCCATCATCAGGAAACACGCCGTGAGAGACGCACCGAGGATCAGGCCGCCGCGGAGCCGATAGGGACCCGTCGGGGGCGGTTCTGGCGTCGAAGTGGCCTCGGCGGTCGACTCCTCGACGTGGTCACCCGGGGGTTCCTGGGCCTGGTCGGCAGGTTCCTGGGCCTCCTCGGGGGCTTCAGGCTCGTTATCGCTGTTGTTCTCGTCGGCCACGGACTAATTTGGGGAAAGCGGCGGGAGCATAGTGGCTGCTAGGCAGGGAGGCAAAGGTGGGGAAGAAGAACAGTTCGACGGTCGAAAACCGGGTCTATCTCTTCAAAGATATGGGGGCTGCCTTCCTGGCGGAGCACGGCGCCGGGCTCCTCGGCACCGAGGCCCAGCGCGCCAAGGTCCTCCGGGCCCTCGGAGACATCGCCCACGCGGCCTGCGTCATGGCCGACCACGGGGACATCGAGGGCCGGCGTATCGGTGACATGGTCGCCCAGGGGCACAAGAAGGCCGCGAAAAAGGGGCAGTAGCACTCTGGGTTTAGATTATGTGATTATCCACCGATTATTGGCTTGGAAAAGGTGTGGTTTTGACACGTTTTTGATTGATAAAACGTGCAGAAAGAGCACATTTAGTGGGTGAAACGGCATCTTGAAGCTGAACTTCGAAGGTGGTCCTCATCCCCAAGGCGGAAGCCCTTGGTGCTGCGCGGGTCCAGACAGGTGGGTAAGACTCACCTCCTTCAGCACCTCGGAGCCGAACACTACGAACGTGTCGCCTACATCAACTTCGAGGACGACCCGGAGGCCGCAGACCTCTTCGCCGGCCGCTTGAAGCTCGAGGACCTGCTCAGGCGCATGTCGCTCCACGCCAACGTCGTCATCGAGCCAGGGAACACCCTCATCATCCTAGACGAGATCCAGGCCGCTCCACGTGCCCTCGCTTCCCTCAAGTTCCTCCATGACCACGGCTCGGACTATCACGTGGCGGCGGCTGGTTCGCTCCTGGGGATCAAGGTCGCGGCGGACACCTTTCCGGTCGGCAAGGTCGATTTCCTCGACCTCTATCCGATGTCCTTCTTGGAGTTCCTCGGAGCCGTAGGCGAGGAGCTCGCCGGAACACACATCGAGACTCTCCAGTCCCTCACGCCCCTCACAATCCACGACCGGCTCATCGAGCTCCTCAAGATGTACTTCCTCGTCGGCGGCATGCCCGAAGTCGTGGCGGCCCACGCCGCGGGCGCCGAGTTTACGGAGCTTCGTCGGATCCAGCGCGCCATCATCAACGGGTACGAACTCGACTTTGCCAAGCACCCGGGACCGGCAAGCTCTCCCAAGATCCAGCTGATCTGGGAGGCCGTGCCGAAGCTCCTCGCACGGGAAAACCGGAAGTTCCTCTATGGAGCGATTCGCGAAGGCGCGCGATCGAGGGAGTACGAGTCCTCACTTCAATGGCTCTTCGATGCCGGTCTTCTCATGAAGGCTCGCCTCGTACAGACCCCGAAGCTTCCGCTCTCTGCATACGCCGACGGACGCGCGTTCAAAGTCTACATGAATGACGTGGGTCTTCTGGGAGCGATGCTCCGCGTCCCGCCGGAAATCCTGCTTCGCGGGCACCGGATCTTCGACGAATTCAGCGGCGCCTTCACTGAGAACTACGTGGCCCAGCAGCTCTATCCGAGAACGCGCGAGCTCTACTACTGGACGAGCGGCGCAAGCGCAGAGGTAGACTTCATTCTTCAGCATGGAAACGAAGTCCTGCCCCTCGAAGTAAAGGCGGGGATCAACGTGAAGAGCCAGAGCCTCAAGCTCTACGGAACACGCTATCAGCCTGGTGCCCTATCGCGGGCAACCGCACGGGGCGCACGGACCGACGGATCCATCGACAACTACCCGCTCTACATGGTGGGTGTTTTCCCACTCGAAACTCGGTCCTGAATTGCCGCAGAGTAGACACGGAGCCAACCGGGAGCACGCACGATGGGCACGACAGCAACCGAACGCAGCGATGACGTCCGCGATGACGTGGCGCAGTACCGCGGCTTCCACGACGAGGGCGACGGCGGCGACGTCGAAACGCGCAAGACCGACTACACGACGATGGTGTCGGGCTTCTACGACCTGGTCACCGACTTCTACGAGCGCGGCTGGGGAAAGAGCTTTCACTTCGCCCCGCGGTTCGAAGGAGAGCCGTTCCACGCCAGCATCGCTCGCCATCAACACTTCTTGGCGTCGCGCCTCGGGCTTCGTCCGGGCATGCGTGTCCTCGACGTAGGCTGTGGGGTCGGCGGCCCGATGCGTGGCGTGGCGCGCTTCAGCGGCGCCCAGGTCATCGGAGTCAACATCAACGCCTACCAGGTCAGCAAGGCGCGCCGATACAACGTCGAAGCCGGTCTGGCCGAAAAGTGTGAGCTGATCGAAGCGGACTTCATGGAGCTACCCCTCGAAGACGGTTCGATCGATGCGATCTACGGATTCGAGGCGACCTGCCATGCGCCGGACAAGACGGCGCTCTTTCGCGAACTCGAGCGGGTGCTCAAGCCCGGGGGGCGTTTCGCTGCCTACGAGTGGTGCCTGACGTCGGCCTTCGACGTGGAAGATGTCGAGCATCTTCGGATCAAGAAGGGCATCGAGGAGGGCGACGGGCTCCCGGACATCTGGACCATCGACGCAACCCGGGCCTGCCTCACGGACGCGGGTTTCACGCTCATCGAAGATGAGGACCGAGCCTCGAGCGGCGACGCCACCACGCCGTGGTTTCTGCCGCTCACCGGTCGCGAACGGTCCATGACCGGACTGCGCCGCAGCCCCCTCGGGCGCCGCGCCGTCTCGGCTCTCATCACCGTCCTCGAGGCCGTGGGCAAGGCGCCCAAGGGCACCAAAGAGGTGAGCCAGTTCCTGCACGACGGAGCGGACGCCCTCGTCGAGGGAGGCGAGGCGGGCATCTTCACGCCGATGTTCTTCTTCGTCGGCGAGAAGCCCGCCTGAAACAGGTGCTACCGTCCCGCCATGGCTGACCGAAAACCCGGCGAATACGGCTACGAGGATACGTCGCTGCGAGCGATGGGCGGCGAAGAGGCGGTGCGCACGCTCGTCGACCGCTTTTACGACGTGATGAACACCCTCCCCGAGGCCGCGGGCATAAGGCGCATGCACCCCGCCGACCTCACCGTCACCCGCGACAAGCTCACCGTCTTCCTCACCGGATGGCTCGGCGGCCCGAGGCGCTACGCCGAGCGCTGGGGCCGGATGCACATCCCCGCGGCCCACGCTCATCTGACCATCGACGCCCCAGAACGCGACGCGTGGCTCCTGTGCATGGAGACCGCGATGGCCGACATGCCCGTCACCGACGACTTCCGCGCCTACTTCATGCGCGAGATCACCGTACCGGCGAATCGCGTCATGATGGTGAGCCAAGGACGGCGGCAGGCCCGCGCCTGAGGCGACCTGACGCTATTTGCGGTCGGCCGGATGCAGATTGTGCTTCTTGGCCAGCTTGTGAAGGTACTTGCGGTCCATGTCGGCTTCGCGGGCGGCGGCGCTGATATTGCCGTCGTTGCGATCCAAGAGCCACGCGACGTAGCCCTTCTCGAAGACCGATTCCCATTCGGCCTTGGTGTCGCGGTAGCTACGGCCCCCGACGAACTTCGGTAGTCCCGCGGCATCGGACTCTTTGCGCGGAGCGCCACCGAGGGGTAAGGCGCTCAGGTTCAGCTCCGTATCGCCCATCGCCTGGGCGATGTACGCGGCCCGCTCGAGGACGTTTCGAAGCTCGCGAACGTTGCCCGGCCAATCGTGGCCGGAGAGCGAGCCGACCGCCGCCGCAGACACGGTGAGTGGCTCCTCGTCCCCAGCGAGCTGCTTCATCAGCACTTCGACGAGGAGTGGCACGTCTTCGCGACGCTCGCGCAGCGGCGGGACCTCGATGGGCACCACCGCCAATCGAAAGTAGAGGTCTTCGCGGAACTTGCCTCGCTCGACCTCCATCTTGAGGTTGCGTTTCGTCGCCGCGATGATGCGGATGTCGACGCGGATCTCCCGACTCCCGCCCACCCGGCGAAAGGACCGTTGCTCGAGGACCCGGAGCAGCTTGGGCTGAAGATCTAGGGAGAGCTCGCCGATCTCGTCGAGGAAGAGGGTGCCGCCGTTGGCGAGCTCGAAGGCGCCCTGGCGCTGGTTCGTCGCGCCGGTGAACGACCCCTTTTCGTGGCCGAAGAGCTCGCTCTCGATCAGCGACCCGACGACCGCCCCACAGTCGACGACGATGAAGGGATTGTCTTTGCGCGCGCTCGACGCGTGAATGCTTCGAGCAAGCACATCCTTGCCGGTCCCGGTCTCCCCGGTCAGGAGGATCGTCGCGTCCGTGGGACCGAGGCGCTCGAGGAGGCCGAAGATCTCCCGCATCGGGATCGATTTACCGCGGGCTTCGCCAAAGGTCGTCGCGTCGGACGGAAGCATCTCGATGCGCTCGCTAAAAGGCCTGACCTTCAGCTCGACCTTACCGACGGTAATGATCGCCCCGGGCTTGAGGTACGCCTCGCGGATCTCGGCGCCGTCGAGGAGCGTGCCGTTCGTCGAGCCCAGATCACGGAGCAGGTACCCCTTCGCCTCGCGGACGATTTCGCAGTGCGTCCGAGACACCGTCTGATCGAGGAGCACCAGGTCCGAGTCGCTGGCCTTGCCGATGCTGTAGACATCTTTATCGATCACGGACTCGGTACCGCGCCCATCGCCGCTCAGGACCACCAAGGCGCACCGGGCCACCTCGATGACCTTCTGGCCGGCGTGTTGGGTCCCCGCCTGTGTACCTGCGGTCATGGTGCCCTCGAGAGGTCGATGGTGACGGTGCCCTCGGTCGGCACCTGGAGGGACCGTGATACGTCCCGACGCAGGGAGTCCCCGCGAAGCTCGGCGGCGATGGTGTAGTGGCCCGGGTGAAGGTCGATGACGTGGCGCAGGGTGTGGGGGGCGCCCTCGACCCAACGGAAGCTGGCTCCCGCCGCTTCTTCGTCGCCAACCAGGTACGCGATGCGAGCGTCGGTGATCTCCGCGTGGTCCGGGCCCAGACGATAGTGGACGACGGTCTCGTGTGGCCACACGTTCAACATCTGTGAACCGATCAGCAGAAAGGTCACCGCGACGATCATTGGAGCGAAGCGCTTCCGGTTCGCCACGAACCATTCCCAGGGAGTCGGCCTTACCATCACCGGCACAGTATCAGGGCCACGGCGGCGGGGGCCAGCGGCCCATGGCCCGGAGCCCCCAGATCTCCAGCACCGGGCCTATTTGGCCGCTTCCTTGTCGCCCTGGGGTCCGACTGTTACCTTTCAAGGGCGATTTGGGTGCCCATGATGTGCGTAGTAAGGCGAAGGCCGGAGTAGCCTAACAGTGGTCCGGCTGACCGACATTCTGGACAAGGTCAAGGCCTACCACTCGGCCGCGGACACGGATCTGATCAACAAGGCCTATGTGTATTCCGCCCGGATGCACGACGGTCAGATGCGCAAGAGCGGAGACCCCTACTTCATCCACCCGGTGAGCGTGGCGGGGATCATCGCCGACATGAAGCTCGACACCGCGAGCGTCTGCGCCGCGCTCTTGCACGACACGGTCGAAGATACCTCCGCAACCAACGACGAGATCGAAGAGCTCTTCGGCGAAGAGGTCGCCTTCCTCGTCGACGGGGTCACCAAGCTCGGCCGCATCAACTTCACCTGCAAGGAAGACCAGCAGGCCGAATCGTTTCGCAAGATGCTCGTCGCCATGGCGCGGGACATCCGCGTGCTCTTGGTGAAGCTCGCTGACCGATTGGACAACATGCGGACCCTCGAGCACATGAAGGTGGACTCGCAGGAACGCATCGCCGACGAGACGATGGAGATCTATGCCCCCCTCGCGGGGCGCCTCGGGATCCACTGGCTCAAAGCCGACCTCGAGGACCTGAGCTTTCGCTACCTCAACCCGGAGGCGTTTCGCGACCTCGAAAGGCTCGTGAAGAAGTCCTCCCGGGACTCCGAGCGCTACATCACGGACGTGGTTCGACGCCTGCAGATGATGCTCGTCGAGCGCGGCTTCGCCGTCGACGTGGCCGGACGCACGAAGCACCTCAACAGCATTCACCGCAAGATGCGGCGGCAGAACATCGAGTTCGACCAGGTCCACGACATCGTGGCGTTCCGGGTGCTCATGGAGAGCGTCTCGGACTGCTACGCGGCCCTCGGGGTGATCCACTCCCAGTGGACGCCCATCCCCGGCCGCTTCAAAGACTACATCGCGCTGCCCAAGCCGAACATGTACCAGTCGCTGCATACGACGGTGATCGGCCCCGGGCACCGGCGCATCGAGGTGCAGATCCGCACCAGCGACATGCATCGGACCGCCGAGTTCGGTATCGCGGCCCACTGGCAATACAAGCAACGCACCGGTGGTCTCGACGCCAAAGACGCCGAGCGCTTCGCCTGGCTTCGCCAGCTGATGGAATTCCAGCAGGATGTCGATGATCCGGCGGAGTTCCTCGACAGCATCAAGGTCGACCTCTTCGCCGACGAGGTCTACGTCTTCACTCCGCAGGGGGACGTGAAGACTTTCCCTCGGGGCTCGACCCCGGTCGACTTCGCCTACGCCGTCCACTCGGAGGTCGGCGAACGATGCGTCGGGGCGCGGGTCAACGGCGCGATGGTCCCCTTGCGCTACCAGCTGCACAACGGGGACGTCGTCGAGATCCTGACGAGTAACAACCAGCACCCCAACAAGGACTGGCTCGAGTTCGTCAAGACGGGGCGGGCCCGCTCGCGCATTCGCAATTTCATCCGCGACGAGGAGCGGGAGCGCGGCGTCAAGCTGGGCAAAGACATCCTCGAGCGCGAGATGCACAAGCGCGACATCTCGTACTCGCGGTTCTCGAAGGGACCCGAAAAGAAGAAGATCCTCGAGCACTTCAGCCTCCGGACTCTCGAAGACCTGCACGCCCAGGTGGGCTGGGGCAAGGTCTCCGCCGCCCAGGTCATCAGCGTCATCGCGCCGAAGGAAGACCCGAAGGCCCGGGACAGCCTCAAGCCGAGCTTCATCGAGCGCACGGTCCGCAAGGTCACGCGTCGCGAAGGGGACGGGATCGTCCTCGACGGCATCGAAGACGTGATGGTGCGCTTCGCCAAGTGCTGCAATCCCCTGCCCGGAGACCCGGTCACGGGGTGGATCACCCGCGGCCGAGGGGTCACCGTGCACCGACGAGGATGCCCGAAGGCGATGGAGCTCGACCCTCACCGGAGGGTGGATGTGTCCTGGGCTTCGAGCGCGAAGGTCGAGCTCCCCGTTTCGATGCGCGTCGTAACCAGCGACCGCCCCGGAATCCTGGCCAACGTCTCGACCACGTTCATGCAGGCGGGAGTGAACATCGCCGAGGCAAACTGCCGAACCAGCCCGGACGGCACCGCCGTCAATGTGTTCCAGTTCACCGTTGGCGACGTCTCGAAGCTCAAATCCCTGATGCGCGTGATTCGCGGGTTGGATGGAGTGATGGCGGTCGAGCGCGTCTGAGAGCGGATTGCTCTGGCGCAATCGCCGTGACCGAATGAACGCTCTCGGTGCCCACCGTGAGGCTTCTCGCAGAGTGATACTGAATAATTGAAGGAGCCTGTCGTCGGACGCGCTCGCAGGACTGCGGGACCCGGGAGGAACGATGGGAATGATTAGGAAGCTTCTTGTATCGGCGACTGCTCTGGTCGCGGTGAGCCTAATGACTGCGTCTGGGGTAAGTGCCCAGAACTCCAACTTTGGGACGATCACCCTCCGGCCGGGATTCACGCCGGACCCTCATGTCGCCAACGGCACGAGCGGCGGCGCGTCGAACGCGAACAGTATCAACAGCAGTTGCACCGGGTGGATCTCGGGCACCCCGGACCACATCCTGCGGACCCGCGGCAACTTCAACTTCCTCCGCATCTTTGCCGAGTCGTCGGACGATACGACCATCGTCGTCCAGACCCCCCAGGGCCGAGTGCTCTGCGACGATGACACCTACGGGCTGAACCCGTCGGTCGAAGGCAACTTCCCCGCCGGCACTTACCGCATCTGGATCGGTAGCTACACCCAAGGCGAGAACTCGGCGTACCGGCTCAAGCTGACCGAGCTTCGCAGCGTGCAGCCCGGTAGCGGAGGAGGAGCCAGCGGCAACTCGGGCGGCGGAGACGCCGACCGAGGCCTGCAGCTCGAGGCCAACCGAGGCAACTTCGACGCGGTACGGCTGCGCACCGGCTTCACGCCGGATCCGCACCGGACGACGGGCACCTCCGGGGGCCAGCTTCACGCAAACCGACTCGGCGGCGACTGCCGAGGTTGGATCGCGGGCCAGCCCGACCACATCATGACGCTCCAGAACAACTTCAGCTTCTTCCGCGTCTTCGTGAGGAGCCAAGAGGATACGACTCTGGTCATCCGCGCCCCGAACGGACAGTTCTATTGCGACGATGACACCAACGGCCTCAACCCCGCCATCGAGCGCAACCGCTGGCGCCGCGGCACCTACCGCGTCTGGGTCGGCAGCTACAGCGAGGGTGAGAACGCCCGGTACAACATCGGGTTCACCGAACTCTCGAGCGTCAGCGAATAGCGCTCGCGAATGGCAACCGATGACGCCGGCCCGCTTCTGCGGCGCCGGCGTTTTTCGTTGGGCTCTCAGCTCGCCCCGTTGCGCAGTACCGGGTAGCCGCGTTACACCCAATGCATGTTCGGTTCCCGATTTAGCTTCACTGTCCTGATTCTCGTCTTGTCGAGCGTGTCCCTCGTCGCCTGCAGCGACGACCGCGACCGCGGCCCAGGAGACGATGGCTCCGTGCCCTTCGACAGCGGCGTACCCACCGACGGGTCCTCGCCGACGGACAGCGGCGGCAGCGACGGGGCAGTGCCGCCGGCCGACGCCACCGTCGTCGACAGCCCCCTCGTCGACCCGGGCTGCGTCGACGGGATGTACTCCGAGGCCTTGCCCACCCCGAGCGCTGACATCAGCGATCTCATCTCGGGCTACTCCCCCGGCGCCTTCCAGGGCTTCATCGATGGCATCCTCGACCGACGCTATCCGATCGGCGGCTACCTCGTGGACGGGGGCCGAACCAACACCTCGTTTGGCATGGACTGTGACCGGCTCTTCGTCGGCAGCGCGACGCCTCCCATCGACCAGGTCTTCTCGCGACTCAACACCGTGGTGCACGAGTGCGGCCACATCTACGACTTCACCTTCGGTGGCTTCGGCGAGAACGGCTACGCCGTGAAGCCCGCCCTCACGCTCACGTGCTCGATGGGCGACACCACCGATCGCGGTGGCCAGACCTTCGCCCGGAGCCTCATCGATACCGACGACTACGCGATGCTGCGCCCCGGCTGCGATGGGGCCCGGGACCCGGGATGCGATTTCTACTGGGACGTGTACATCGACCCGGCGACCGACGGAAGCGACCAGGGATTCAACTCCGTGCTGGAAGAGGCGCTCCAGTACGTGAACTCGCTGGCGACCGAATATGCCTTCACCGACCAGATGACCGCGGGCCAGCGAACCACCGCCAAGGACGGCATCCTGACCTTCCTCTGGTACATCGAGCGCTACCTGCGCATGGCGCGCCTCGACTTCCCGGCGGCCCACGCCTTCATCCTCGGTGATGCCTGCTGGCGCGAGACGATCCTGACCATCTGGGGCCGGGCCTGGCTTTTCCTCGAAATCACCCGGGACACCACCTCCCTCGGCATCAACGACGCGGCCCTCTTCCCCCTCGTCGAAGACCCCGCCCTCGTCGAAGAGATTCAGCGCGTCCGCGACGCCCACGGCTGCACGCCCTGAGAGGCCCCCCAAGGCGAGCCGCGGTGGTGACCAGAGAACCGGCCGCCGGCGCTTAAGGCAACTCGAGTTGCCACCTCGAAGGGGGGATCACCGGGGAAACGCAGGGATTCCGGGTGGCACGATGCGTGCGTGGCCATCGGGCTACGATGAAGAAGCTCGCAACCATTCTCTGCCTCCTCGCCCTCGGCGGCTGCGCCCTCGAAGGCGGCGACACCGGCCCAGTCGACAACGATCCCGCCCTCGCGAGCGTTGACGAGCTCCTCGACGGCGTTCCGGACAACGCGGACCTTCCCTTCGAAGGCAAGGCCGACGACGTCTACCCGGCGCAGTTCGACCTCCACCACCTGATGGCGCCGATCCGCAGCCAAGGGAAGCGCGGGGTCTGCTCGATTTTCTCCACCGTCGGCCTGATGGAGCACCTCTACATCGCCGAGGGCAGCACTCCGGACCCCGACTTCTCGGAGCAGTTTCTCCAGTGGTCGGTGAAGTTCGAGGTCGGCAGCTTCCGAAACTCCGGCGGCAGCAACGCCCGCTACAACCTCCAGGCGATCAGCCGCTACGGCATCGTCGAAGAGCAGGTGTGGCCCTACGAGATCAACAAGTGGACCTCCGCTGACGACGCCGAATGCACCGGCGACGATGACCAGCCGACCCGCTGCTACACCAACGGCGCGCCAACGGACACGATGCTCGCCGCACAGCGCTTCGAGCTTCCCCGGGGCCGCTGGATCAACTCGAGCGCGCGCAGCATCAAGGCCCACATGGTCGAGACCGACACCGCGGTGGTCGTCGGGGGGACCTTCTTCTACCAGTCCTGGAACCATCGTAAGTCTCAGCTCCCGACCTCGAGCGAGTACTTTGCCAACGGCTACGTGCTCGCGCCGAACGCCGAGGACCGAAGGATCAGCCTCGAAAAGCGCGCGGGTCACTCCTTCGTACTGCTGGGCTGGGACGACGACCTCGAGGTCCAGAAGCGGGACGCCGAGGGCGAAGGCGTGGTCGACGCGGACGGCAACGCGGTAATGGAGAAGGGCTTCTTCCTCTTCCGCAACAGCTGGGGCACGGGCTCCTTCGGCGTCAACAACGAGTTCGGCGCTGGCTACGGCTGGATCAGCTACGACTACGTCGACAACCTCAGCGCCTACGTCTCGGGGCTCCCGGAGCTCACGGGCGGAGCCGAGGTCTGCAACGATGGTGACGACAACGACCGCAACGGCGCCACCGACTGCGACGACCCGGCCTGCAGCGCCGACCCGGCCTGCGCGATGCCCGCCGGCACCTACGAGAACAACAACAGCATCGCCATCCCCGACAACAGCACCGCCGGGGCCGCGAGCACCATCAACGTGACCGACAACGGCACCATCTCCAGCCTCTCGGTTGCGGTGACCATCACCCACACCTACCGCGGAGACCTCCGCGTCTTCCTCGTGAAGGGCGACACCGAGATTGCGCTGCACGACCGCGAAGGCGGCAGCCAGGACGACCTCATCGAGACCTACACCATCGATGACTTCGACGGCGAAGACATCGAAGGCGAGTGGAAGCTCGTCGTGAGCGACAACGCGCGGGCGGATACCGGTACGCTCGAGGGCTGGTCCCTCAACGCCACGTTCTAAAGAGATTCAGAGGCCCCGGGAGAGGTCGCTGAAGCTGTGGAGGGCGGTCCTGGGGAGGGCCGCCCTTCTTTTATGGAAGGCACGTGGCCACGCACCCCGCCGGCTTTCCTCCTCGGGACCTTGGTCGCCCGGGGACGCGCCTCCCCGCCTACTCGGCGCTGTGTTCGAGGCCTTTGGCCTCGAAGGCTTTGCGCAAGGGGGCTTCGGGGTCGGCGAGGAGGGCCTTGGTGGTCTTGTAGCCGTCTTCGAGGATCACCCGGCGGGCGGCGAAGTTCATCGGCGAGTACATGAACATCACGGCGTCGTCGGGGGCCGGCTCGAGGAGCAGGACCTTCGTTCCTTTGTGCCGGGCGCGGTAGTCGTCGAGGAGCCGATGAAAGCGGCCTTCGGTTCGCATGCGCCAGGCCTGGTTGTAGACCCAGAGGATGCCCTTGTCGCGGACCCGCTTCTGCTTGCCGGTGCCCGTGGGCACGTTGCGATTCTGGATGTCGGCGCGGATGGGGACCATGGGGTTGATCACCAGGACCGTGTCCGCTCCGAGCTCCTCGGCGATATCGACGTGACCCACCTCGCCGAGGCCTCCATCGATGTAGTCGCGATCCCCGACCCGGACCGGGACGAAGAGCGCCGGGGTAGCACTCGACGCGACGACCGCCTGGGCCACCGGAATGCGCGCTAGGTCGCCCTCGCCGAAAACCGCCCGGCGACCGTCGTCGAGGTCGTTGGCGACCAGGACGAGCTTCCGAGGCAGCGAGGAGAAGGTCGCGCCGATGCCCCGGCGCCGCATGAAGTCGCTGAGAAAGCGCTCGTAGGCGTCGATGGAGAAGATGCCTGCGGGGAGGGAATCGGTGAATCGCTCGAACTCGTTCCAAACATCGAGCTCGAGGGGTTTGGACGTCGCCGATGAGAAGAGGTGCCGGGCGGAGCCCATGGCGCTCGTAAATACCCGTCGCCATTCCCGGAGGTCGAAGCGCAGAAGGTGGTGGCGCTGGAGGGGAAAGAAGTCGTCGGCGGGGTCGAGGAGGGCTCGGTAGAGCCGAGTCGCGTCGATGCCCCCGGCCAACGCCAGGGCCACCGTCGACCCGCTCGACGTGCCGACGAAGTACTCGAAGTCACACGCCCGGAAACCGACGAACGCCTCCTCGAGGGCGGCCAGGCAACCGACCTCGTAGAAAGCGCCGGTGATACCGCCGCCGCAAAGCACGAGGGCGGTACCAGCAACGGGGGGGCCCGGGGGCATACGGCTAGGTTTGGTCTTCATCCGTCATCAGGTCGTGGTACCGGGCCAGTGCGAGGATGGACGCCGCCGCGACGAGCCCGGAGCCGAGGAGGAGGGGCAGGGGCAGATGGTACACCTCCTCGGAGACCGTATTGAAGCCTCGGATGCGCAGGAGACGCTCGGGCACCAGGACGGGCATGGCGTTGGTCGCCGCATGCATGGCGATGGCCGGCAGCACGCTGCCGGTGCGTAGGGCGACGGCGCCGACGATGAAGCCCGCGATGCTCGCGTAGACGATGGCGCCGGGCTCGACATGGATGAGGCCGAAGGTGAGCGCCGTCGCCCCGAGCGCAAAAGACGCCCCGTAGCGCTCGGCGAGGCCCGGGAGCAGGAGTCCGCGGAAGAGCAACTCCTCGGTCAAAGGCGCCACGACGACCACGGCGGCGATGATCGCGAGGCCGGAGACCGGCCCCGTCGGGGTGAGCAGGCGGTGCTGGGTCAGCTGCTGCTCGAGGGACCGGGGGAAGATCTCGGCCATCAGGTTGCCGACCTCGGCCAGGGGAAACTGGAGCGCTGCGCCGCCGACGAGGGCCAGGGTGATGATCGGCAAGGGCACCGGCACCACTGTGAGGGCCGCCAGAGGGCGACGGTCCGCCGCAAATGCGTAGAGCCCCGCGACGATGGCGACACCGAAACCAGCAAGCTGAATCACCGCGAGATTCGCCGGGTCGAGGAGGGCTTCACGGGTCGCGTCGGCGAGGCCCTGGCCTCGGATGAGGGACCGGAGCGCCCCCGTCACCTGCACCATGGCGCGAATGCCCACGAAGGCCCCGGCGGGCAGCGCGAGCACGGCCCAGGCGGGGATCGACACCGGCGACGAGTCGGACTCGCGCAAGGAAGGACCTAGTTACCGGCTTCGGCGAGCTCGAGGGCCATGATGAACTCGTAAAAGTTCACCATGTGGGATTCGAGGACGACCTCGAACTGCCGCTTGGCCCCAACCTGGTCACCCGCGCGCAGCAGGCGCGTGCCCTCGTAGAAGTGAGCCTCGGTGCGCTGTCCGACGTTCGCGGCGGCGTCGAGGAGCTGGTCGAAGGGCAGCTCACCGACCCCGAAGCGGGCGAGCTGGGCCCACCACTCCTGGCCGGTCGCGTGGGAGCGCAAAACCGCGGCAGCCTCGGGCCCCGCTTCGGCCCCGGCCCGGGCAGCGATGGCCTCTACCCAGAGTGCGAAATAGACCTTCCATTCAGGTTCGAGGGTCACCTGGCGCTGAGCGCGGACAAAGACGTCGTTCGCCAACTCGACGTTCGGCACGACGACCACCAGGTGGCTGATGATCCGCGCGTAGATCTCACGGACCCCCGGAGCCGCCTCCATGGCGGCACGGAAGGCTTCTGCGGCGTCTTCGTCGCGGCCGAGGAAACTGAGAAGGACTCCGCGGCGCACGTCGACCTGGGCCCGGTCTTCTCCGTCGAGGCTCCGGCCGATGCCCTCCCACAGCTCGAGGGATTGCCGATACATGCGCGCTGATTGCTGGGCGTCACCGGCAGCCCGGAGCGCGTCTCCCAGATGCTCGGTCAGCTCGGCGCGGGCCGCGTCCTGGCCCTCGCCGACGATGAGGTCGAGGGCCCGGCGGTAGTGGCGAGCGGCGTCTGCCGGACGGCTGGTGCCCTCGGCGATGCGGCCGAGCTCGAGCTGAGCATCGGCGGTATCGCGGGCCGCCACACTCGCTTCGAGGCGGCGACGGGCCTCGGCCGGATTGCCCGCGTTCATCTCGAGGAGCCCGACGACGTATTGCAGACGCTCCGGGGTCACCGAAGGCTCGCTGTCGGGGAAGCGCCGGGTGCGCTCCTCGAGGATGGTCTCGGCAGCCCGGGCCATGGCGCGAGCGTCGGTCGGGTCAGAATCGAAGAGCCCCCGGGCGATGAACGCGCCGAGGTTGTCGAGGGCTTCGTCGTAGAGGCCGCGCTCTTCCGGCGAGATTTCGATCGCCGTCGCGTACCAACCGGTCGCCATCGCAAAGTCGTCTTCGGCGGCGGCCACCCGGGCGAGGCAGACGGGATAGCGGGCATCATCGGGGCGCCGGCGGAAGCCGTGGCGACAGAGCCCCCGGGCGACCGAAGGGCGGCCCTCGGCGTAGGCAAACGCGATCTCGAGCTGCGAATCGTCATCGCCGTCGCGGGCGTCCCGGAGGGCCCGAATCAGGGCCATTTCGGACCCGCCGGCGTCGCCCATGGACTCTACGCGATTGAGCGCGCTCGCGATGTCGGCGTGGGCGAGGTAGACGCCGGCGACGTCGAGGGGCGCGCGGCGGAGGATCATCGGAGCTGTCCGCAGCTCGGCGAAACTCATGCCGCCGGGCAGCGATAGCCCAGGCCCGTCGCCGGGGATCAGCTGGATGATGGCGTCCCGCCGTTCGATGTGCAGTTGCACGAGAAACTCGAGCACCTCGGGGGTCGCGGTGAGTTCGGCATGCTCTTCCCACACTTCGATCAGTCGCGTGTAGCGCTCGATGGCGCTCGGCAGGGTCGCGCGGGCTTCACGGCCCCAAGCGACGAGGCCTTCGTATTCGGCCCGGTGCTCGCCCTCGGAGAGAGCCTCGAGCATGAGCAGCGCCGACAGCACCGCCGCTTCGTCGCCCCGCGGAGAACCGTGGTCGATGAGGTAGTGGGCGAAGGGCGCTATCGCCCGCGGCACGCGGCCGCCGCCGAAGTCTTCTGGCGAGTAGAAGTCGGTCATCGCTCGGAAGCGCTCGACGACCTCGTCGTATTCGTCCTCTTCGAGCAGTGCCTCGCCATCAACGGCGAGGTACGCGACGAGGCGCTCCCGAAGCGGACGGCGCGCGCCGTCATCGACCTTGAGCCCAAAGTAGATGCGCGCATATTCGGGGTAGGTCTCGCCGGTGATCTCCTCGGGGACTTCGATCGACGCCGGGGTCGTGCCACCACGCCCAGAGCTCGTCCCACCGCAGGCGATGAGGGATAGGGCCACGGCGAGGGCTATGACCATAGGTAGGGGGGGGCGAATCATCGGAGCGGGATGATAGCACCCGTCGGCCCATTCGCCGCTCGAGGTGCGAGGTGGATCGTTCCTTGCTGGAAAACGTGTCATCTACGGTAGAACCCCCGAGGAAGGTCCTTTCTTCGTGAACGGCCGTTCTCGGATCTAAAGCACGATGCGACGACTCCCGTTCACGATCCCCCATGCCCCCCCCGGCCCCCTCCCCCTCGGGGGCGTGGCCCGCACGGTGGTATGGGCGCTCCTCTTGGGCCTCTCCCTCGCGGCGCCGCGCCTGGCCCAGGCAGACCAAGTGCTGCTCTTTCCGCCCGGGGGCGGCGGCGATGAAGAGCTCCGGGACCACGTCGAGGAGGCCCTCGCCGACGCGCTGATCTCCCTCGAACACCAGCCCATGAACGTGTCGGCCGAGCTCGCGGACTCGCCACCCACGACCGGCAACGAGATGCGCGCCGTCGCCGAGATGGAGCGCTGCCAGTGGATCGTCGTCCCGACAGTCTCGGGTACGCGCGCTCGCTATCGCCTGGAGCTCCAGGTCGGCCAGGCCGCCGATGGCCGCCTCGAACACATCGAGGTCAGCATGCTCGGTGACGGTGAAGGGGCCCGCCTGCGGGACGTGCTCACTGCGATGTTGCGGCAAGAAGGCATCGGCGACGACGCCGTGCGACTCACCGAAGAGCCCGATGACGCGGCGACCCGCGCCGCCGAGGCGGCGGAGGCCGAGCGCCTTCGACAAGAGGCCGAAGAGGCCGAGCGAGAAGCCGAAGAGGAGCGCGAGAGAGAAGAAGCCGCCCGCGAAGAGTTCCTCGCCCGGGAACGTGAGCGCGCCGCAGCCGTTGAGGCCGAGCGCCAGGCCACCTGGGAGGGGCGCGAGCAATATGGGCAGCGCAGCACACCGTGGATGATCAGCGCGGGCCTCGACCTACGGCCCATCGTCGCGACCCCCGCGGGGGGCTCCGGGGGCATGCTCTGGGGCCTGTCGGGGACCGTCGGACGTACCTTCGAGGGCCTCGATGGTTTCGAACTGCGCGCCACGATCGGGGGATTCGGAGGCTCGGCGAGCGGCCTGACCCTCTCCGGGGGGGGGGCCTACCTGCACAGCTTCTTTCAGAACGTCCCGCTTTTCATCGGTTTGGCCCTCGAAGTCGGCCTCTTTCAGCAGCTCACCGGAAACAAGAGCGCGTCGTTCATGCTGCGCGTCGCGCCCACCATCTCCTGGCGCTTCACCGGCGACGTCTCCCTCGAAGCCGCAGTCCTCGAAGTGCAGTACATGAGCATCGGAGCAGCCACCCTGGGCGGCTCCCTCAAGCTCGCCTACCGTTTCTAACGCGGCGGGGACGGTATAAACTTTCTTACTTTCGGGACGAAAGTAAGAAAGTTTATACCGTCCCCTAGATCATGCAGATCATGACCGAGAACAAGAAGACTTCCCTGACCGGGATCAAGCCGACGAACCTGCCGCACATCGGCAACTACCTCGGAGCGATCAGGCCCGCCCTGCGCATGGCCGGGGAGTACAAGACGCTCTACTTCATCGCCGACTACCATGCGCTGACCTCGATCCACGACGCCGCCAAGATGCGGCAGCACGTGCACGATGTCGCCGCGAGTTGGCTCGCCTGCGGCCTCGACCCGAACGAGACGATCCTCTTTCGCCAGTCGGACATCCCCGAGGTCTTCGAGCTCGCCTGGGTCTTCGCCTGCCTCTTCAACGTCGGCCACCTCGAGCGCAGCCACGCGTACAAGGACGCGATAGCGAAAGGGGCCGAGGCCAACGTCGGCCTCTTCAACTACCCGCTGCTCATGGCGGCGGACATCGTGCTCTACGGCACCGATGAGGTCCCCGTCGGCAAGGACCAGCAGCAGCACATCGAGATCGCCCGGGACGTCGCAACGCGCCTCAACCATCGCTTCGGAGAAGGCACGGTGGTGGTGCCCAAGGCGCGCATCACCGAAGCTCCCCTGGTCCCGGGCACCGACGGCCAGAAGATGAGCAAGAGCCTCGGCAATACGATCCCGCTCTTCGACCCTCCGAAGCGCCTGCGTAAGGCGGTCATGGGAATCAAGACGAGCTCCGAAGACCTCGAAGCGCCGAAGGAACCCAAGGGCTCGACGGTCTTCGAGCTCTACCAGCTCATCGCGAGCCCCGGGGACACCGACGTTCTCGCCGAAAAGCTCCGGGCCGGCGGATACGGATGGGGCCACGCCAAGGGGGACCTTTACGAGGCCCTCGAAGCAGAGATCGCCCCAATGCGCGAAAAGTTCGAAGACCTCCGCAATGAAGCGGACGTGCTCGATGACATCCTCGACAGCGGCGCGGCGAAGGCCCGGGTCATCGCCAACCGGACGATGCGGCGAGTCCGCGATGCGATCGGGATCTCCCCGGCGCGCCACGGCGGGAAGAAGACCGTCCGGATCAAGTAGGACGCTCTTCGAGCGTTCGCCGGGTTACTTGCGACGGCGCGTTCGGTCGGCGCTCGCGAGCTGGTCGTCGTCGTCGGAGGCGTCTGTAGCGACCTCTTCGTCGTCTTCGTC
>Ga0164313_10000769_pt1 | contig 26916 bp, 18 predicted proteins | sample GuaBasSedimGuay4_FD_113735 | JGI IMG/M metagenome (GOLD analysis project Ga0164313, IMG submission 113735) | Subseafloor sediment microbial communities from Guaymas Basin, Gulf of California, Mexico - Guay4, Core 4569-4, 0-3 cm | ecosystem: Environmental > Aquatic > Marine > Hydrothermal vents... | reverse complement strand
GGCTTATATTAAAGATAATTTGCCAATAAGTATGCTAAGAGATTAAGATATACCGCTATAGTTAATTAATTAATAAACCTGCTCAATCTGGGCAGGTTTTTTTATGTAATACTGTAAAAAAGGCAAAACGAATTATTTCTTCTTTAAAGTGTAGACAACTCCCGCATTGATCTTATAAATTTGTGACCATTTTGCATCAATTTCAGGATTGAAATAAAGATTAGCAAAACTGTACGAAAAACCCGGGGATACAGTTATTCCCCATTGCGGGCTAAATTGAAAAATAAAACCCAGGTAGAGGTTCATTCCAAAATCGTATGTATTAAAAATAGAAGTAGCATCGCCATTAAAATCCTCAATTTGGTGCCCGGGAACATTATATGGAGGAGGGAAGTGAGGCGCATATTCGGGTTCAATATAAAGGTCATTAAATCCTTCTTGCGTGGCATTTAGCAGCAACGAATAATATAATCCTGCCTGTACATATATTTTGAATTTGTCAGATCCTTTTACGTAGCAGATACTCAGAGGGATGGTGAGGTAATTGATACTGTAATTTCTTGTAATATGTAAGTAACTGCCTCTGCTATAAACAATGCTATCAGGAATAATCTGCGAAGAATCAGCAAGGCCAACATACAGGTCATCAATTTTATACCCTCGGTTATCAAAGTATAACCCAAGTCTTAACGAGAATAATTCCGATATAAAATATTCTGCATAGGGGCCAAATGAATAACCAGTTTTCCTGATAGCAGGGTTAAGTGTCGACCTGTCTTCTACGTTTGTAAATTGAACACCTCCTTCAAAGCCAATATTAAATTTTCCTTTATTCGATTCCTGAGAAACTAAAAAGGAAGGAAATAAGCTTACAAATAAAAGAGTTATGGCTAAAAAACTGAGTTGATACTTTCTCATAAGTTCAAATAAAAATTATATGGTGCTATAAATCCAGTAAATTCCTACAATAATTGCGCCTAAACCAACAATTCCGGTAATGAATTTCAATAAGGTGTCGCGTCCTTTTTTATTTGCTTTTTTTGCAACAAATCCAAGGATCACCGAAAATAGTACCATCGCCAGGATTGTCCCGAAACCAAACCCCACCAGGTACATAGCTGAATCAAATTTATTAGGAAATGCCAGCGTAGGCAATAGACTGATAAAATGTGAAACTCCTGCTAATCCGTGTATAATACCTATACCAAGAGCAGCCCAGTACGTTTGTCTCTCAAGTCCTTTGTGAACATGCACATGCACTGATTGATCATCATGATGATGGTGGTGAACATGAACATGAGCTTCTCCTTCATCGGTTTTGTGTGTATGGACATGTTTATGCCGGGTTGATTTATTATAGTTAAATAACCTTGTTAAAGACCACAGGCCAATGACAATCAATAAACCACCGACAATTTTTTCACTATTTTCCGATATGAGATCAATCGGTATTAAATCCCGGAAATAATAAAATAAAATGCCAATCAGCAGCATTCCAATTAAATGACCAATACCCCATGACATACCAATTAACCACGATCTTATTTTTACATCTACAGCCAGGGGGGCAATAGCGGCCAGGTGATCAGGACCGGAAAGTACGTGTGCCATGGCTGCAATTATTCCAAATATCAATGGATAGGTTGCTAATGAACTAATCGTAGTGGAAGGATCTGTATGTAATAAAATTACCATGAAATTGGATAAAACAGGCATGTTCTCAAATAACTCTATCATGTAATAAAGAATTTTTCCAAAGATAGTTTTTTAAGGTTTTTTAGAGTTTAATTTTGCAACTAGTTTATATAATTATTGTCTAATAAATGAGCACTTATAAAAATGTGTTCATTACAAAAATGTATTTACTTTTAACAAAAATTAAAAAAATGAATTACAAGACTGTATTATTAGCTGTAACTATCTTATTCCTAGCATTTAGCATCAAGGCACAGGAACAAAAAGAAATCAATGTTACCTCATTTAATGAAGTAAAATTTGAGGGCTCTGCCCAATGGGTATTAATTCCTTCAGATGAAGATAAAGTTATTATCGAAAGCAAAAGTGAAGATGTGTTCGATTACATAAAAGTGGATCAGGGCGGAAACCTGTTGACCATAAGTACAACTGATAAGAATAAGAACATTACAAAACTTTTTAAATCAGTTACTATCAATGTTTATTTCAAATCATTAAAAAGTGTTTCTTTATCAGGAACAGGTTCTGTTAAAGCCAAAGAAAAATTTAATGCATCAAAATTTACAGCTACATTAAGAGGTAGTGGTAATATGTATTTGGATGTTCAATGCACTGAGTTTATTGGAAATATGTACGGAACCGGTGAGCTAAATGTAACAGGTGCCGCTGATAAGAGCACAGTTAGGGTTGAAGGTGTCGGAGGATTTGATGGTTACGAATTTATTACTTCGAATATGGACGTGACAGTTTCCGGAGTTGGAGGAGCCAAAGTTCATGCAACAGACCGTTTGACAGCTACACTTAACGGGGTAGGATCCATTAGATATAAAGGTGAACCAAATACAAAAAACCTGGATGTTAATGGTGTTGGAAATATAAAGAAAGCGAAGGACTGATTTTAGTGCATTTTAGAATGATCATTTTATGAACAGGTATTTCATAAAACTCGCGTATAATGGAGCCAATTACCATGGTTGGCAGGTTCAGAATAATGCACAAACTGTTCAGGAAGAACTGAATGCAAAGCTTTCGTTAATATTAAAAGAAGAAATTAACCTACTTGGTTGTGGCAGAACTGATACAGGCGTTCATGCAAAAGAGTTTTACGCGCATTTTGATATTTCACGAGAATTGGATGATTTAAAAGACCTGGTTTTTAGGTTAAATGGTTTTCTTCCAAATGATATAGTGATCTTTGAAATATTTGAAGTTCCTGCTGACTTTCATGCTCGCTTCGATGCCAAAAGCCGGACTTATAAATACTACATCAGTAAACAAAAAGATCCGTTCAGCACCAGACAGTCATATTATTACCATGCGCATATTGATATTCAGAAAATGAATGAAGCATGTTCATTCTTGTTTGATTACGAAGACTTCACAAGTTTTTCAAAATTGCATACACAAACAAAAACGAATAATTGTAAGATTATAGCGGTCAAATGGGAAGAAGTGAATGAACAATTAATATTTACAATAACAGCCGATCGTTTTTTACGAAATATGGTCCGTGCAATTGTAGGAACTTTGCTTGAAATTGGAGCAGGAAAACTTAAAGTTGAAGATTTCAAACGTATTATTGAGGCAAAAGACCGATCTGAAGCTGGTTTTTCTGTGCCGGCTGAAGGATTGTTCCTGGAAAAGATTGATTACGATTTCCCGGCAAATAAAGTGGTCTGACGACTATTCTATTTCAGTACATTCCCCTAACTCTTCTGAAAAATGAACAATGTCAATGGCTTCCTTAGCCTCTTTTACATCATGAACCCGAAGGATATCTGCCCCGTTGAACAGTGCAATCGTATTCAGTACAGTACTACCGTTTAGTGCTTCCGTGGGCTTGGTATTAATCACTTTATTGATCATAGATTTTCTGGAAATACCAGCTAAAATTGGCAGGTCATTAATACGTAATTCTTCAAGATTTTTTAATATAGTATAATTGCATTTTAAAGTTTTTCCGAATCCAAAGCCCGGATCCAGGATGATATCTTCTACTCCCAGATTCTTCAGTATTGTTACCTTTTCAGTAAAATATTGTTTGATTATTTGAGTAATATCAGTTGCAATAGGTGACTGCTGCATGTTTTCAGGTGTTCCATGGAGGTGCATTAAAATATATGGAACTTTTAGTTCAGAAATTGTTTCGAACATTTTATCATCGAAATTTCCACCTGAGATATCATTGATGATATGTGCACCGCTGTCTATACACTTTCGTGCAACAGACGATCTGAACGTGTCTATTGAAAAGATAGCTTCCGGGAATTCACTGATTAACTGTTTTAACGGTACGACAATTCTTCTAAGTTCTTCTTCTTTATCAATGAGTTCGGAGCCAGGCCTAGTTGAAACAGCTCCAAGATCAATGATATCAGCACCTTCTTTAAGCATTTTTGCGGTTTGCTCTTTTCTTAATTTTTCCTGCTGATATTTCCCACCATCATAAAAAGAATCAGGAGAAAGGTTCAGTACTCCCATGATTTTAGGAGTAGAAAAATCAATGATTTTATTTCCGCATCTTATTGTCCTGTTTTTTTTCTTAAAAGGTGTATCTTTATTGCTCATTTTAGACCTGATTCTTTTAGTATAACAAAGGTACAAATTAAGCATGAGTAAGCATACAGAACAGCAATTTGAGAAAGTAATTGATCGCTGCAGGGAAGTATTTGAGAATAAGCAAAAAGACTACGGCTCCGCCTGGCGAATTCTCAGGACTTCAAGTTTAACTGACCAGATATATATTAAAGCAAACAGGATAAGGAGTATCCAGAGAAAAGAAGAGCAAAAAGTAGACGAAGGAGTTATTCCTGAATTTATTGGAATAGTGAATTATTCTATCATGGCAATTATCCAGCTTGAGCTGGGAGTTGCTGAAGAAGCAGACCTTGATAGCGAAACTGTCCTTAAACTTTATTTGAAGTATTTGCATGAAGCACAGGATTTGATGCTGAATAAAAATCATGATTATGATGAAGCATGGCGGAATATGCGGGTTTCTTCGCTTGATGATATCATTCTTATGAAACTGCTAAGAATTAAGCAAATTGAGAATAATGAAGGAAAAACACTTGTTTCGGAAGGCCTGGATGCAAACTATTTCGACATTATAAATTATGCGGTATTTGCTTTGATAAAACTAATCCTTGAGAAAGAAGATGAATAATACAAGAATAAAAAATGAAGACAGGATTATCCAAATCATCAGGATAGTTCTTGGATTGGTATTTATATTTTCTTCCTTTATGAAGGGCATTGATCCAATGGGTACGGCCTACAGAGTTGAGGATTATCTGCTTGCATATGGTATGGACTGGCTTTTTGAGATGTCATTTGTCATATCAGTTCTTCTTATTACCGTTGAATTTCTTTTAGGTGTTGCGCTGATTTTTAAGCTTCGCTATAAACTTGCCACCTTAGGTGTATTGCTAATTATGGCCTTTTTTACCATTGTAACTTATTTTGATGCTAATTATAACCTTGTTCCTGATTGCGGATGTTTCGGAGATGCCATTAAAATTTCAAACTGGAATACTTTTTATAAGAACATTGCTCTTATAATAATGGCTATTATTGTTTTCTTTACCAGAAAGTCCAATGCTTCTGATTTACCAAACTGGCTTCAGAATACCGTACTGTTATTATTTGTAGGAGGATTTGTCTGGTTCATCTTTTATAATCTTAATCATTTACCTGCAATTGATTTCCGTGACTGGAAGATTGGAAACGATATGAGATCTTCAGGCGAAGAAAATGCAAAATCTTATGTCAGCTATAAAAACAAAACAACAGGAGAAGTAAAAGAATATTTATCACCTGAGTATCCCTGGAACGATACTGTCTGGTTGAAAGAATGGGAATTTGTTGATCAGCGATTTGACGATTCCGAAGTTATTCGGAAACATAATGTATTTATTGAAGATAGCGAGGGAGATGATTTTACAAAAGATATACTCGAGAACCCAGATTATCAAATCATTCTGACAACTTATGATTTGGAATCGGCCAATAGTGGTGGAATGATTAAGGCCTCTGAACTATTCAGGTCATTGAGATATGATGATGTTTCGTTTGTTTTATTAAGTAGTTCAGGAAGTGACATTATCGACAATTTTAAAGAAGTTTACCAAATGGATTATGAAGTTTATTTTGCTGATGATGTTGAGTTAAAAGCAATGATCCGTTCAAATCCCGGACTTCTGTTAATGCACAACGGCGTAGTACTTGAAAAATGGCATTATAATGATTTTCCTGACCCGTTGGAACTGGAAGATGTGATAACAAGAGAGTTAACTGAATGATTTATTCTAATTATTAATAAAAATACGGATGAGAACAAAAATTGTAGCTGGAAACTGGAAGATGAACAAGAACTTCCAGGAGGCAGAAGAGTTAATAGGAGAAATTGCTTCTGGTTTGGAAAATAAAGAATTGAAATGCGAAGTAGTGATTTGCCCGCCTTCATTGTATTTAGAAATGGCATCAGACTTTGCTGACGAGTCAAGCTTTTTTGTTGGCGCACAAAACGTAAGCGATCACGAGAGTGGGGCTTATACAGGGGAAATAGCTGCAGAAATGCTGGATTCCGTTGATGCTGAATTCTGTATAGTAGGGCATAGTGAAAGAAGAAAGTATTTTGATGAGGATAATTACTTATTGGCAAATAAGGTGAATAGACTACTGGATAATGATATTATCCCGATTTATTGTTGTGGTGAGCTTCTCGAACAGAGAGAAAAAAATATACACTTTGAAATTGTTAAACAGCAGCTAAAAGAAGGCTTATTCCACTTATCTGAAGACGAATTTTCGAATATTGTAGTTGCCTACGAACCGGTATGGGCCATTGGTACAGGGGTTACTGCTTCACCTGAACAGGCACAGGAGATGCATGCTTATATCAGAAAATTAATAACAGAAAAATACGGGGATGAAACATCTGAGAACTGTACCCTTCTTTATGGTGGAAGTTGTAATGCTGCTAATGCGAAGGAGTTATTCTCACAATCTGATGTTGATGGTGGTTTAATAGGAGGAGCCTCATTAAAAGTTGATGACTTCTTAAAAATAGCAGATAGTTTTTAAGATAATAAAGGTGAATTATATCGAACTAAAATGTAAGAAGCCCACAAATGAGGAACAGCTGGAAATATTGATTGCTGATCTTGCCGATTTGGGATTTGAGAGTTTTGCCGAAGAAGAAAATCATCTGCTGGCGTACATACCGGATAAAAACTACTCTGATACATTTTTAGCTGAAAATAAGTATCTGCAAAAGCAGCATAAGAACAATTTATTAAGCATTAATTTTATTAAGGAACAAAATTGGAATGCTGTTTGGGAAAGTAATTATGAACCCGTAATTATTAAGAAACGATGCCAGATTCGCGCTCCTTTTCATCCGGCAAATAGTGAAATAGAATTTGATTTGATCATTCAGCCGAAAATGTCGTTTGGAACTGCACATCATGAAACGACATCTCTGATCATTGAAATACTTCTTGATGAAAATATTAAGGGAATGAAAGTTCTTGACATGGGTTGTGGTACAGGTGTTTTGGCAATTCTGTCTTCATTTAAAGATGCAAAAAATATATTGGCAGTCGATAACGACGAATGGGCTTATAACAACAGCCTTGAAAATATTGCGTTGAATAATATAGACAATGTTGAAGTTAAACTTGGAGACGCAGGTATTTTTGCAAATGAAATATTTGATCTCATTTTAGCTAATATTAATAAAAATGTTCTGTTAGCTGACATAGCGACTTACTCAAAATTGTTGGTTCCCGGCGGAATCATTATTTTCAGTGGATTTTACACCCACGACCTGGAAGATATAAAATCAGAGGCTGAAAAAAGCGGATTAAAGTATCAGTTTCATAAGGAAAAAAATAAATGGGTAGCTGTTGTATTTAGTGCCTCTTAGAAAACTGCCTATTTTGGAGTGGGCATAAGAAAGTGTCAAAGTCAAGGCTTTCGAAGCTTTTAAAACTAAGGAGTCCGTACGGATGACTGTTTCAAAAGCGAGAGTAACGCAGTATTCGACGTTTTCTTATAGCCACTATTTAGTAAGTAATAGTTAATAATTCATATGATCAGGATAGTTTCACAGCTGTTAAAATTGATAAACAAAGGCATAGTTTCTGCGCTTATCTCTATCCTGTTCTTTTTACAACCTATTGTAGCTCAGGATCAGGAACCACTATCGCTTGATAATGAAAAATTCTTTAACCAGGTTTCGGCAATATTATTGAATACACAATCGGAAATAAATAAAAAGAAAGCTGAGCAAGTATTAGAGAGGTTTTTCCCAAGTTGGAGTGTAGATCGATTTACAGAGGAGGACAGGGTAGAAGTAAGAAAACTGATTGAAACAATGCGTTCCCGTAAAATGAAGGCATTTCCTTATTTGCACGATTATGTATATGCACTTACTTTATTAGGCGAGTCTCAGCTATCATCCGAAGCTATTGTTGCATGGCATATTTATGCTGAAGAATTATTAACAATTAAGCAATCTGCACCATTTGGGAAGTTACTTGATTTTACAAAAGCATTTCTCGATGAACATAAATTACACTCAAAAGGTACTTATTCATGGTATTACAGAAGAGAGAATTACACATTTGACCTGGATACTACTTTGATAATAAGATTTGAATACCTTGATTTAGTATGTGCATCAAAAAAAGACAGTTCAGTAATTGCCAATACAAGTGGTTCCTTTAATTACGAAACAAAGGGATGGAAAGGGGGAAAGGGTGAGTTAAGATGGGATCGCTTTGGTGAGGAAACGGGTGATAAAATATTTATTGATCTTCAGCAATATAGTATTGACCTGAAAAATACAAAATATCAGGCCGATTCAGTTATACTACATTATGAGCGATTTTTTAAGCATCCTGTGATTGGGCGTCTCTCAGAAAAAATAATGGCAGGGCCTCCCTCTAAAAAAACATCTTATCCTCGTTTTACAGCTTATTTAGATAATTTCGAATTAGAAAATATATTTACTGATATCGATTATTCCGGGGGTGTTGAATTACGAGGTTTAAGGCTTTTCGGAATAAGTTCTGCTCATTCCGATGCTTTTTTAACCTTCCATTATAATGATACCATTTTTGGACGGATAAAGGCACGAACTTTTAGATTAGATGACGATAAAATAGAAACATCTGATGCGCAAGCTTCTTTTTATTTTGAAAAGGATTCACTGTATCACTCCGATATACATTTCAGGTATACTTCTGATAATAATCAGATGATGCTTTTTAATGACTCGGATGGATCTGAGATGCCTCCTTTTTTTAATTCCTATCATCAGTTAATTATTTATTCTGAAGCACTTTATTGGAATGTGGATAGCACAGAAATGTACTTTAAGAATATGCGTGGGGTAAATCAAAATAATAAAGCTTCATTTGTCTCAAATAACTTCTTTTCATTAAGGGATTTCTATCGGTTGCAGGGAATGGATGATAGTAATCCATTGTACATTATTTACAATTATTTACATACATATAATGATAAGATAATTCAGCTTAATGCACTTGCTGAATTTATGAGAAAACCCAAAGAACAGGTGTCTGCTTTACTTATTAATTTAGAGAGAAAAGGATTCCTCCTGTATAATAGTGAAACTGAAACTGCCATAGTTAGGCAAAGACTGTTTGATTACCTCGATGCCAAGTCAGGACAGGCCGATTATGATGTTATTCGCCTCGAATCAGAGGTGTTTGCCAGGCCAAATGCCTCAATTGACCTGAATGACCTCAGTCTTGATGTATTTGGGGTTCCCGAAGTGTACATAAGCGATTCACAGGAAGTTTATATTTACCCTTTTGATAAAACAATTTCATTTAGAAAGAATAGAGACTTTACTTTTGACGGACGTGTTCACGCCGGTTTATTTGATTTCTACGCTCAAAACAGCACCTTCGTTTACGACAGTTTCATGCTCAACCTTAGTTATATTGATTCGCTATCTTTTATGGTTAAGGCCAAAGAATTAACGGCTGATGCAAATTCTTATGTTAAAGTTAAAAACGTACTAACAGTATTAAATGGTAAGATATATGTCGATAATCCATACAATAAATCCGGGCTGAGAAGTATGGATCAATACCCCATTTTTGTTAGTAATGAAGAAAGCTATGTTTATTTTAACAGGCGTGATATTCAAGACAGTACTTTGAATCCTGAGAATTTCTATTATATAGTGGAACCATTTACTTTTGACAGCCTTGCTACATTCAGTACTCAGGGCCTTTCTTTTGAGGGAGCTTTGTCTTCGGCAGGCATATTTCCCACTATAAACCAGCCAATTGTTGTAATGGATGACTATTCCTTAGGATTTGAGCATCAAATACCAAGGGAAGGTTATGAGATTTATGGAGGGAAGGCAATATTTTCTTCAATGGTGAAATTAAGTAATGATGGTTTTGAAGGAAATGGAACACTTGATTATTTAACCGCTACAAGTTCCTCAAACAGTTTCTTATTTTACCCCGATTCTCTTGTGGGAATCGGAAAATATTTCACTCTGAAAGAAAGCCCTGACATATATAATTATCCTCATGTACAAGGAGACAGTGTAGACATTCATTGGGCAGTTGACACCAATATAATGGCAGTAAATCAGTTGTTTGACCCATTCATTTTATATCATCAGTCAACGCTGAAAGGCAATCTTGAGTTATCACCTGATAATTTGATGGGTGACGGTTCCTTCTTTTTTGATCAATCAGAAATTATTTCGAATAGTATCAACTTTAAATATAGTGAGTTGACAGCCGATTCGGCTGATTTCTATCTTCGTTTGAAGGATAGTGATACGGTTGTTTTCAGGTCAAAAGGTTATTTTGCCCGGATTGATTTTGAGCAACACAAAGGATGGTTTGATAACATTTATAAAACAGCATTTGTTGAGTTTCCTTTCAATAAATATATTTCTACACTTGATGAGGTGGAATGGATCATGGATGAAAGCCGGCTTGAGCTCAGAAGTGGTTTAGGTGCAGATTATGAAACCCTTAGTAAGCTTAATGATAAGGAACTGATTGATTATAACTTAAGCGGACCGGAATTTATTTCGGTGCATGAAAAACAGGATTCACTACGTTTTTATGCCGGGCAGGCATCTTATAGCCTTAGCCAATATACAATTGATATTGAGGGCGTGAAATTAATTAAGGTGGCTGATGCTGCTATCTTCCCTGTCAACGAAGTGGTAAAAGTTATGCGTGATGCTAAGATATTCACACTAATGGATGCCAGGATAATAACTGATACAATAAATAAATACCATCACATATACGATGCTGAAGTAAACATATTTAGCCGGCATCAATTTATGGCAAATGCTTATGTCGATTATAGGGATCGCAATGGAACAGCGCAACCCGTGTTCTTAAGCAGCATTTCTGTAAATAATATGGGAAAAACAATAGGATTTGGAGATATTACTCCGGAAGATATATTTTTCCTGAGTCCTGAATATTTCTTCTCAGGGCAGCTAAGTCTGCTTTCAACACAAAAGCATTTCAGGTTTACAGGTGGATATAAAATCAATGAAGACTGTATAGGATTAGTAGATAATTGGGTTGCTTTTGATCAATATCTTGACCCGGCCAATTTATATTTTAGAATGACTGATACAACCAGGGATATGAACGGTAGAAGGGCTCGGTTTGGTATTGCTTATTCACAACGTGATAAGAATTTTTATCCGATGGTACTGCAGGCTAAGAAAGATTCAGCTGACTTTGTATTGATTCAGTCAAGTGGACAGATTGATTACAATACTTCTGATAATTCGTTCAGAGTTGGCTCAGCAAGGCGATTGAATGATAATGTGCTTACTGATAACCTGGTTTCGTTAAATAATGAGCGATGCATAATTGAAGGCGATGGAATACTTGACCTTGGTTTGAATTTTAATATGCTTAAATGGAATGCTGCCGGTACTTTCAGGCATTTAATCATTCCCGACTCAACATACATTAACACGGTGCTTTCACTCGCTTTCCACATGGATATGTATGCATTAAATATGATGACGGACAGTTTGCGCATTTCGTATGCTGAAAATACTGATGTAAGCACTGGTTTATTTCCTTTATACCTTCAAAAGAGAATTGGACAGCAAAGGGCAAATGAGGTTATGACAGACTTGAGTTTGTACGGACAGATGCGTAAAATACCTGCTGAACTGGCACATACCATTATTTTTAATGACCTTAATTTGAAATGGGATCCAAAAACGAGATCATATCTTTCGTACGGTAAAATTGGCATTGGATATATAGCTGGACAAGCTGTCAATAAGTACGTGGATGGGTATATGCAAATTGAGCTGGGAAGAACCGGTAGCGGAATTCATTGTTTTTTAAAGGTAAGCAACGACCAATGGTATTTCTTCTCCTATAAACATGGCATCATGCAGCTTATTTCATCTGATAATGCATTTAACGAACAAATTGAAAGTCTGAAACAGGAAAAAAGAACTTTAAATCCGAATAGCGATACCGACTATTATGAGTTTGTAATTTCTACCAGGCGTAAAAGCGTTGACTTTGTACGAAAGATGGAAATGCTAATGAGAAATTAGTTAGTAGTCTTTCATCTTCAATCTTCGGACTTCTGACTTCCGTCTTTATCAGGTACTCATTCCTCCACAAACATTAATCACCTGACCTGAAACATAGGAAGATAGGTCTGACGCAAGGAAAGTCGCGACATTTGCTACATCTTCAGGTTTTCCTGATCGGCGCAAAGGAATGGTTTGTATCCATGTTTCACGGACATCTTCTTTTAATTTATGGGTCATTTCCGTTTCGATGAAACCTGGAGCAATGGCGTTGCAACGGATATTTCTTGATCCCAGTTCCTGGGCAATGGATTTTGTGAAACCTATCATGCCAGCCTTGGAAGCTGAATAGTTAGACTGTCCTGCATTGCCTTCCACTCCAACAACCGAACTCATATTAATAATTGAACCTACACGTTGCTTCATCATAACACGTTGAACAGATTTAGTGAGGTTAAATACCGACTTTAGGTTTATGGTCATCACCAGGTCCCAGTCGGCTTCCTGCATACGCAACAGAAGGTTGTCACGTGTAATTCCGGCATTGTTTACCAGGATGTCAATACGCTCAAAATCGGCTACCACCTCTTCAATCAGTTTTTCACTGTCTTCAAACGATGCAGCATTAGAAGCATAGCCTTTGGCTTTAATTCCCATCGAATTCAACTCTGCTTCAGTTGCCTGCATATTCTCGTCGTAATTTAAATCGGTAAAGGCGATATTTGCACCTTCCTGGGCAAATTTTACAGCAATAGCTTTACCAATGCCTCTTGCAGCACCGGTTATTAAGGCGACTTTTCCTTCTAATAGTTTCATGTCTTTAATTTAAATTAGTGACCAAAGATAACGAATTCTAAAATTGATTTATACCCATTTTACTAACGGAAAATCCATTCGATATTTTAAATCAGGATGTTTTGGGAAAATTCTGAACGAATAATCATGGACTCCTGCATTCTTTAAAGGGAAACTGCAAGTATATTTTGCTTTACCGTCTTTAAACTTTATAGGGTCTAATTCCTGTGAGAAATCAATCTTTTTCACATCCCCATTTGTTTTGTTGCCCATAAGAATTTCAACACCAACATCATCTACACTTAAACCGGGTATATTGAGGCTTATTTCAGCAGTGAAATGTTCACCAAACTTTATAAATCCTTTGTTAACGTCAGGAACTTTCAATGAATCGACACTAATCTGATCCCAGGCCCGTCTAATCTTATGTTTCCAGTGTGCCAATTTTCGAGCATTGTCGTAACCTTCTCCAAGCATTCGTTTGCCTGTCTTAAACAGTTTGCTATAGAAGTTGGCATAATAGTCGTCAAGCATCCTTTGCATGGTATAGTGTGGAGCTATTTTAGCAATTGTGTTTTTAATGTGTTTGATCCATGATTTTGGTATACCATTTTTATCCAGTTTATAATAGGTTGGAATAATCTCCTGTTCAAGTATATTGTAAATAATCTCAGCATCCAGTTCATCCTGGAATTGCTGGTTGGAGAATGATTTCTTTTCTTCGATTGCCCATCCGGCTCCGGGTAAATATCCTTCAGCCCACCAACCATCTAAAACACTAAAGTTAACAACACCATTCATCACAGCCTTTTCGCCACTTGTTCCTGAAGCTTCTAACGGTCGGGTAGGGGTGTTCAACCAAATATCAACCGAACTTGTCATCAATTTACCACCTGTCATGTCATAGTCCTGCAAAAAGATCACTTTACCGATAAATTCAGGCATTCTTGAAATTTCAATAATCCGCTTTATTATATCCTGCCCGGCTTTATCGTTCGGGTGGGCTTTACCAGCAAAAAGGAAGATAACCGGCCGTTTTTCATTATTAACGATAGCTGACAGCCTTTCAAGGTTTGTAAACAACAAGTGAGCTCTTTTATAAGTAGCAAACCTCCTGGCAAATCCTATAATTAGCGCATTTTCATCAAGTTTGGCTAGAGATTTAAGCATTACTTTTGGGTTTTCAAAACGCAATGTAAGGTCACGTTTCTGCTTTACTTTAATCTCTTCAATTAGTTTGTTTTTTAGTGCCAGTCGGTTTCTCCAGATTATTTCATCAGAAACTTCATATATTTTTTCCCAGTTTGAAGCATCAGGTTGATAATGAACAAAGTCTTTACCAAAAGCACTTTTATAAAGTTGCTGCCAAATATTATCAGTCCATGTAAAATAGTGGACTCCGTTTGTTACATGGCCAATGTGTATTTCATCGGGATAATAACCCGGGTAAAGTGATTGAAACATCTCTCGCGATACTTTTCCATGGATCTTACTAACGCCATTAACTTGCTGGGCAAGTTTTAAGGCTAATACGCTCATCGAAAATTTCTCATTCCGGTTATTCGGACTGTACCTGCCTAATCCGATAAATTCTTCCCAACTGATTTTGAAATGTTCACTGAAATGTGGCAAATAAGCCCTCATCAAATGCTCTTCAAAAGAATCGTGGCCGGCAGGGACTGGAGTGTGGGTTGTAAACAAAGTAGCGGATTTTATAACTTCACCCGCTGTTTCAAAGTCAAGGCCTTCACGATCCATTAATTGTTTTATACGCTCAAGGCTGCTGAAAGCAGAATGGCCTTCGTTAAGGTGAAAAACCTGTGGTTCAATTCCTAATTTTTGAATTAACCTCACACCGCCAAGTCCAAGAACCATTTCCTGTTTTAAACGGTGCTCATTATCACCACCATATAATTGGTAGGTGATTGCCCTGTCTTCAATACTGTTTTCACTGATATCGGTGTCTAGTAAATAAAGAGGTATGCGTCCGACATTTAATTGCCAGACCTTTGCCGTTACTGATCTTCCGGGAAGAGCAATCTTAACTTTTATCCATTCACCATGTTTATCTCTAACAGGAATCAGTGGTAACTGGGTAAATTTCTGCAACTTGTATTCTGCAATCTGATCACCTGCATAAGATAATGATTGCTTAAAATACCCCTGTCGATAAAGCAATCCGATGCCAATCATATTTTTGTTTGAATCGCTGGCTTGCTTCAGATAATCACCGGCTAATATTCCGAGTCCTCCTGAGTAAATCTGGATGCTTACCTGCAGGCCATATTCCATGCTAAAATAGGCAACAAGCTCATCAGGTTTATTAGTTGCTTCAGCCATGTATGCTTTAAATTCTTTATATACATGGTTAACTCTTTCTTTAAAAACCTTGTCGGCTGCTAACTTATTTATTTCGTCTAAAGAAAGAGATTCAAGCAATCGGACAGGATTATATTCAGATTTTCTCCATCTTTCAGGATCAATACTTTCAAACAGATCAGTTGCATCAGGATACCACGACCACCATAAATTAAACGCTATTTCTTTTAAAGGTTGCTGACTCGTTGTTAGAGGCGATTCAACAATGATTTTTTTCCACTTAGGACGATCAGGTTGAATGCTGGCTTCAATAAGCCGGGTTTCCGCTTTCTTTATTTTAGGAACTCCTGTTTTTCTTGATTGAGAATGCTGTATCGCAATATCCCAGCTTTCGTAATAGAGGTTTACAAACGATTTCCAAAGTGCTTTTTTAAAAACAATAGCAGTTTCGTTTCTGGCAGCATCAATATCTTTAGAATCAGTAAAACTTTTAATCGTTTTAATAATCTGTTTTATAGCAATTTCATCATTTGATTCATCACGATTTATAACGGTAACTGAAGGGGTTTTCAATTTGAAGTTATTGTTTACCCAATCGCCAAATCCGGCAACAGCAGTAGTTAGGGTAGGTATTTTAAATGCAATGCTTTCAAGCGGAGTATATCCCCATGGCTCATAGTAAGATGGAAATATGGATACATCCTGTCCGATAAGAAAGTCATAATAACTAAGATTGATCACACCATCATTTCCATTTAAATATGCCGGGACAAAAATCAGATGCACTTTTTCATCAATACTGTTGCTAATACCCTGGTTAACAACTTCATTTAAAATGGTATCATGTTCAGGATGGCTAAGCTTGTGTGTCAGATAATTGTTTCTTTTTTCTTTGCCCCTGAATACATTCGTTGGGCCACGATGATCAGACGGGATGGTTATGTAAGCAATGATATCTCGTTTTACATCTTTCGATTTATTAAGCTTACCCAAAGCTTTAATAAATAAATCCAGTCCTTTATTTCGGTATTCATATCGTCCGCTTGTAATCACTAATAAAGTGTCTTCAGAATAAGACTTACCGGTGATGGTACTTGCAGTTTCAATTGCCTTGGTTCTCGCTATTTTTCTTTTTTTATTAAATTCTTTTCCTTTAGGAACAAAATCTTCTTCAAATCCATTGGTCGTTATTATTTCAGGTTCCCTTCCTAAAAAATGTTTACATTCTCTTGCTGTAATTCCACTTACAGTTGTAAATACATCTGCTTCCCGGGCTGCTGTCTTCTCGAGTGAATGTTTACTTAAAACACGAAAATCCTTTGCTGCATAATAAGGATTATACTCCTCTAATTTTGAATATAGGGGTAGTCCGGTTCCTGCGATTGACCTGCCCAATACAGTGGCATGAGTTGTAAAAGCAGTACTGATATATGGTGTTTTCTCCTTTAAATATAATACGCCTGTTCCTGTCATCCATTCGTGGAAATGCGCAATGATATTATCAGTTTCATCAAGATAGAATTCCGAATAGCTGCGAATTACTTGACCGGCAGTATATCCAAATAAGGCAGGTTCAACATAATCCCATGCTCCGTGAATGGAGTCCAGTTTGTATGTTTCCCAGAACCTGGAAAAAATCTCATCTTTTCGGGCTAATAAATAGGAAAAATCAACGAGGATAACCAATGGTTTTCCTTCAATGTTCCATCTGCCTGTCCTTATTTTCAGGCCTTCTTGTAGTGCATTTGCTTTCCAGTCAAGAAACAGGGATTCATCTTCAAGAAAATCAGGATTGTCCGTTGTTTCTTTCCAAACGTCTGGTCCGATTAATATGTACTTGTCGTTATATTGTTCTAATATGCTTTTTGCTTTTGTTGATAAGACGGTATAAATCCCGCCAATTTTATTACAAATTTCCCAACTTGTTTCAAATATATATTGTGGTTTATTTATATTCATTAAAATAAATTATTAGTTGATTATGCTTTCCCAAAAGAATTTGCAAATAACGTGAAAAGCAAGAGATTATTTAATAAAGGAAAATGTGATTATTTTTTGAAAAGCTTATTGAGCTTATCTTCAATCGTTTTCCGGTATTTATCAATATCAGATTTTTTGAACTTTTTTAAATCCGATTGTATATCATCATATTTTTTACGGGCCTTGACTCCCAGATTCGGAAGTACGCGTTCTGTTAAATCATTCTTTGTATCTTTCAAAGCTACTGTCAGCGTTTCAATATCAATTTCCCTTAATAATTTCTTAATGGCTGTATCCGACATGTCTTTTATATCTTCAAAGCTGAATTCTTTACTTTTATCTATCGTCTTTTTCACTTTTTTTGAAGTGGCTCTGGCAGCTTTCTTTAAAGCCTTTTCTGTTTTATCAGATAGTTTCGTAACTGCTTCTTTGATTTCATGAAGTTCTTCTTTAACATTTACACCCGAGTTTTCCACTCTGATTATAAAATCAGATAAAACATTCATGAAGTTGATAAAAGCATCATAAGGGTCTCCGTAGGGATTGAAATATTTATGTACATCCCCATCCGAGAACCACTTTGTTGACATATAATAAAAATGATCAGAAGTTTGCAGGTAGAGCCAGTCTTTTTGAATTTTTGGATCGCTAATTAAGTTTACTTTACTTCTTAAAGAGTTCAGTTTGTCAAAAGCTTCATTTTGTAAATCATTTCCTAACCATGCTGTGAGGTCTCTTTCTTCATCAGCCCATGAAATAGGGTAGGGCACATGAATTGGTGCCACCGGCTGAAGCTGCTCTCCAAGTTCTTTAGGTGTAGCAAATTTGAAATCAGTATTTTTAAAGATGGCAGCCGGTAATTCCGACATAAAGTCAAAGATCCCAGTTTCTTCCCATTGATGCTCTCCGAATGTCTCGTAATCCATAAATAGATTGATAACTTCATCTTTTTTATCAGTGTCGTTCAACCATCCCGTGAATTTTTTCGTAGTTAAGGGCCATTCGTTCCAACTTTGTTCTGAAAATCTGAAAGCAATATCATCACTTAAGCGGAAGTTTTTCAATAAAAGTTTAAGATTTGGATTAATGGCATTGGCATACATCACATTAGGGCTGCGCCAGCCTAACACATGTTTTGCTCCTTCAGTCAGCATAAGCTCATAACCCATTTCGGCTACAGTTTCTCCAATTTGATCGGAATATATAAGTTCTGTGTTTCTGAAAGTTGTGGGTTTTTGTCCGAATAATTCCTCAATACGCATCTCATGCATTTTCACCTGTCGGATAAATTCTTCTTTATCTTTCAATGAACTCAATGAGTGTGCATATGTTTCAGCCAGGAATTCAACATTACCGGTTTTTGCCAATTGCTGAAAACTTTCTAATACTTCAGGCGCATAAGCTTCAAACTGCTCAAGTGCTATCCCTGAAATTGAAAAACTTACTTTGAATGCCGACCCGAATTCTTTGATTAAGTCCAAAATAAGTTTATTCATGGGTAAATAGCATTTTTGTGCTACCCGTTGCATGATAAACCTGTTATTGTAATCATCATAATATTCGTTGCTGTCGCCAATATCAAAAAAACGATACGTTCTTAGCCGATATGGCTGGTGAACCTGGAAGTATAAACAAATGGATTTCATATTACTGTATAAGATTTTTTCTGTTTTTATTATTTATTTTACCGCAATTTTAATGTATAAATGGCTCGTATACGTTTTTAACATTAAGTGCTGCATTTTCCCATTTCAGGTTTTCAACCTCTACTTTGCCATATTTCTTAAACATTTCAGAAAGTGCTTCATAATGACATAAACCGTAAATGGAATCAGCCATTGCATCCACATCCCAAAAGTCGATCTTTAAAGCATGTTTTAGGATCTCAGAAACGCCTGACTGTTTTGAAATAACCACCGGAACATTAATGCGCATTGCTTCGAGCGGAACAATGCCAAAAGGTTCAGAAACTGAAGGCATAACAAATACGTCACTCAATGCGAACATTTTATCTACATCTTCACCTCTTAAAAAGCCTGCAAAGTGAAACCTGTCAGCAATTCGCAAGGCAGCTACCCTTTCAATCATTTTATGAAGCATATCACCTGACCCTGCCATAACAAACCTTACGTTCCTGTCCTTTTGCAATATTTTGTATGCTGCTTCGATAAAATACTCAGGGCCTTTTTGATAGGTTATTCTTCCTAAAAATGTGACAACCTTTTCCTTTAGATTTCTTTTTATATTTTCAATTTCTTTGGTTATTGTCTGGTCAACAGCATTGTACACCGTAACCACTTTATCAGGATCAATTCCGTATTTGTTAATAACCGTATTTCTTGTGAGGTTACTCACTGCGATTATCCGGTCGGCAGCCTCCAGGCCTTCCCGTTCTATATCATATACTATTTTATTAACATTCTCTCCAGTCCTGTCAAATTCGGTAGCGTGCATATGAACTACCAAAGGCTTTCCTGATGATTTTTTTGCTGCAATACCAGCTGGATAAGTTAACCAATCGTGTGCATGAATAACATCGTAATCTTCTTTTAAAGCAACTGCAGAAGCAATTAAGGCATAACGGGAAACTTCTTCCATAAGGTTAGTACCATACTTACCTGAAAACTCATATTGTTTTGAGAAAACATTGCTGCTAAACTTTTCGCCTTTCTTTTTTCTATCCTCAATTACCTTTGCAAATTCTTCGGTTCCAACATAAGGGATAATATTTGAACCAATCTCCATATATTTAACCCTGCTCCAAAATTCCTTGTATTCTGTATCTTCAAGGTCGAAAGTTACATCGCTTGCATTTACCAGTCTAACAGCCTGTTGATCTTCATCGCCATAGGCTTTTGGGACAACAAAAATCACATCAACATCATGTTTTGCCAAACCTCTTGTAAGACCAAAACATGCAGTTCCAAGTCCTCCTGATATATGTGGCGGGAACTCCCAGCCAAACATTAGTATTTTCATATTATCTGTCTCCTTTAGTAATTGTAGTTTCAGAATCTTTCAGGTAATATGTAAGATGATCCAAAATCCATCTGACACGAAGTAATTCGGCAATATTCCATGCCTGCGAAATAGCACCACCTGGCTTATGTGGCGGACTACCATCATATACCTCTGATACGGTTCCGATTCCGGCTATATTCATTACCTCTTCAAACCCAGAGTATATTGATTCAATAAACGATTTGCCTTTTTTGCCGTGTAGTTTCAAATATGCTTCGGCGAATGCTCCAATTAACCAGGGCCATACTGTTCCGTTGTGATAAGCCAGGTCTCGCTGCTCCTGGTTACCAAAGTACGTGCCTTTGTAATCAGGGTTTTTTGGAGAAAGTGATCTCAAGCCTCTTGGGGTCAATAATTCTTGATGAACCTTGCTTAAAACGGCATTTTTAATAAACGGGCCAATGGGTGAATTTGGTAAAGAAACAGCGAACAGCATATTTGGCCTTACTGCCCAATCTTTGTAATCATTGTAAACATAATCGGCCAGGTATTCTTTATTATCATCCCAGAAAGTATCTTTGAAAGAATCCCTGAATAATTCCGGCCAGTTTTCCCATTCTTTAACAAAAGCCGTGCTGTTGTTTTCTTTTGCAAGCTCAAGAGTGAAACAAACGGCATTATACCATAATGCATTAATTTCAACTGCATAACCTATTCTTTCGGTTACAGCTTTGCCGTTAATAATGGCATCCATCCAGGTAATTGCTTTTCCTTTTTCACCCGACCAGAGAAGCCCGTTATCATGCATTTTTATATTGTTTCGAGTACCATTTTTAAATTGATCAATGATACTTCTCATATACCGCCCATACTCTTTCCAAAGTCCTTCGGAGCTTTTGGTAATGAGTTTATATTGCTGTAAAGTCCAGAAAAACCACAGGGATGCGTCAACAGAATTGTAGCTGGCATTTTCCCCCTGCCCAAGATTGGGAAACAAGCCGTCCTTTAATTCGTGCAACATAGTTTTCAGGACTTCCATAAATTCTTTTTCTTTTCCTTTGGTTAAAGATAAACCAGGAAGGGCGATAAAAGAATCACGTCCCCAGCGACCAAACCATGGGTATCCGGCAACTATTTCTGTTTTTTTATTAATTTTTACAAAAAACTCTTCAGCCGCATTTGTAAGGCAATTTTTATAGTCTTTTCTCGGAGTTCTCTTTTTAACCTCATCATCGAAAGCTTTCCTGAAACCTGATGGTTTTTTTTCTTCAAGGCCGGCGGATATAACTACTGATTCTCCTTTTTTAAGTTCAACTTCAAAGTAACCGGGAACAAAAAGGTCTTCCGTGTCATCATACCCTCTTTCAGCTTCTCTGATATATTCTATATTGTAATGCCAGTCGGGTATGTGTACATAATTTGGTTTCTTGGAAAATTGCATAAATACGTGCGAGTAGCCTTTATACATTTGCCATTGTACACCATTTGCCACAGCTTTATATTTAGTGTCGACATCAGTGTTTGCTTTTGAAAGGCAATGTACATTTCTATAAGCCAAAAAGGGTTTTAAACGGAAAGTAACTTTATCTACGGCATCTTCCAGTGTATACCTGATCAGTATGCGATCTTCTCTTTTTGTATATATATATTCTTTAACAAATACGATACCTCCAATTCGATAAACAAGGCGAGGGTTTGGATCTGATTCGAAGTCCCGTAAATATTTATGCCCTTTGGGTTCGTAAATGCCTCCAGGAAACATGCGCGTGCTTAAATGAAACTCATAATTGTTTTCAATAATCGATTCATCTAATGTGGAAAGCAGCACATGATTTTTATCGTCGATAAGTGGTTGAGGAACGACAAGAAGGCCATGGTATTTACGCGTATTGGTAAAGATGATGGTTGACGAGGCATAACTCCCTGCACGGTTTGTTCTAAGTAGTTCACGTTCAAGAGAATACTTTAAATTTATAAGTTGTGTCTTGTCGAAATCTATATAACTCATTTTCTATATGTTACCTATTAAAATATGAAGGAAGTGTTAATTTGCAAAGATAGCGTAATTTAGGATAAATTTAAATCATTTAATAACTTAACAAAAGCTTATTGTTAGGGGTGGATATTTATATGAAGGGCACATCCTATTTCACGAAACCATAAAAAATATTAATCTACCTCACCTTCACGATCTTCCCGTTAGCAGCTTGTTCACCTGCTTGTAGCCTGTAATAGTAAATACCATCAGCATACCTCTCAGCGTTCCATATGAGATGTTGTTTGCCCTGTGGTTGGTTCTCTTGGGTTTGATAGACCAATTGCCCCATCTGGTTGTATATGCTAAAAAAGACCTTCTCAGGCTGTTGCAGTTCGTATGACAGCGTTGTTGAAGTGGTGAATGGGTTTGGGGATGTAATGATGTTGCCATTAAATGATACTTCATCAATTGAAACTGTTTCACAGGCTTCTTCTACTTCTTCCACTGAGTTGCAACCTGGGGCGTTGTCGTATATTTCAATAGTTCCATTGGGATTGGCTAAGTAATCACAAATACTTTGGACTTCACAGGTTGATAAAGAGGAATTATGGTTTATATTTAAACCACTAATAGTTCCAGCATCAATATTTTCCAATCCTGTTAAACTGTTTATGGTATCGTTGCTGTAAATAGTTAGGTCTCCCCCAATGGAATTTAAGCTTTCAAGGCTGTTAATATTGATTAAGGCGGGATTATATGCAATCCTCAATTCACCTCCGATTGAGCTTATGTTTTCCATTCCACTCATATTTTCCAAAGTAATATTACCTGCTATATCAACATTGCCACCTATGGAATTAATATTATTTAGCCCAGACAATTCGATAAGAGCATCATTGCTATAAATTTCAAGATCTCCATTAATTTCGGTCAAATTTTGTAAATCTTCTATACTTATCAGGGAATCATTCTGTCTGATTTCCAGCCCTCCTCCAATGGAAGTCAGATTGTTTAAGCCAGAAAGACTGGTAAGGGGATTACAAAAGTGGATTACAAAAGTGCCTCCGACAGTTGATAGATTTTCAAGACCATTTAGACTGGGTAACGCATAACAATATTTTATAAGTAGATCACCCCCGACATTTGCCAGATTCTCGAGCCCATTAAGGCTTACAAGGTTGTCGTTAGCGTATAGCTTTAATGACCCAGTAACATATGTAACATTATTCAAACCGCTCAGGCTTGTCAACAAATCATTTCGGTTAATAGAAAGATCACCATCAATAGATGTAACATTGATTAAACCATTCAGGTTAGAAATGTTTTCCCCCTCGATATGAATAAGGCCATTTAACTCAGTACAATTTGAGTAATTTATCTGAAAGCTGTCAATTGCAGCCTGGTCGAAAAAATAATAATTACCGTATGGTAAGCATGATAAAGTAGAACCGCAGGCATTTGCTATTTCAGAAGGGCTATTGCAACTGCTTGAGTTGTTGTGAATTTCAACAATGCCATTTGGATTTGCAAGATAATTACATATACTTTGAATATTACAAATTGCTAATGAAGTATTGCCCTCAATGGTAAGGTTTTCAAATGAGTTGGGATCAATATTTTCTAAGCCTTCTAAACTGGTTAAATCATCATTATCTGATAGGCATAGAGAGCCTCCAACTGATGTCAAACTTTCTAATCCTTCTAAACTGGTTATACTAGTTTCTGAAATACATATGTCCCCTCCGATGGATGTTACATTGTTCAATCCAGATAAGTTTGTGAAGTTTCTACTCAGTTGTATAACTACATTTCCTCCTATTGAAATTAAAGAACCTAAAGCTTCCGTGCTATTTAAGCCTGTTTTATCAATGCATTTATTTCCAATGATGGCTACTACATTATCCAGACCAGTAAGATTATCTAGCCCACTACTACCATAGCAACTAGAACAACGTCCTATAAGTATATCTCCATGTATAATGTTCAATCCTTCCAAGCCCGATAAATCAGTTAAATCGTTATTATTAATTTTAAGATTATCACCCAAAGAGACTAGATTACTGAGTGCTGCTATGCTTTGAAGATTTCCATTCCATTGTAGCCATAAACTTCCTCCAATCGTAGTAAGGTTTTCAAGACCTGCCAAGCTGTTTAATTCATCATTTCCCAATGGTCCACCATTTCCATATCTGCCGATTTTAAATGTTCCTCCAATTGCAGACAAGCTATTCAAACCTGTAAAATTCATCAGTGAATCATTACCCAGTATTAGAAAATCCCCACCGATTGAGCTTAAATTCTCCAGCCCTAAGAAGTTCATAAGTAAAGGGTTAACAGCAGAACGATAGTACCAGAAAGTGTCTCCAACTAACAAACAACCATAAATGGAAGTTAAAACATTTAAACCATTCAAATTGGCGATGTCATCCCCAAATATTATAACATCCCCTTCAATCTCTGTACAATCAGGATGATCAATTTGAAAGTTATCAATCTGTTCCTGTGTTGTAAATGTTATCCCTTCAGGTAAACAGGATTGTGATAGAACTGTGTAAGAAATTAAAGAAATCAGGGTAACAAGTAATAGCTTTTTCATGGCGTTGAGTTTTAAGTTAAACGAGCATAATTGGGAATTGCAATATACAACATAAATTGATCGATGTCAAGTGTTTTGCGTTGTAAATTTTCTGGGTAGATTCAACCCTTAAGCGCAGCAAAATTGTCAAATGAACTTTTAAAGGGATTTATGGTGTTGATGTAGGAAATAAATTAAACTTAAAACAGTAATTTCGCAAACTCAAACGAAGTGAAATATGAGCAAGAAACCGGTAAACACTACTAAGTTCGATAAAAGTTATATTGAAATGGCTCATGTTTGGGCTAAGAATTCGTATTGTGAAAGAAGGAAAGTGGGTGCATTGATTGTTAAAAACCGCATGATCATTTCAGATGGCTACAATGGCACGCCTTCGGGATTTGAGAATATTTGTGAGGAAGAATCAGGAGCTACCAAACCCTATGTGTTGCATGCCGAAGCCAATGCGATAACAAAAGTTGCTAAATCAAATAACAGCAGTGAAGGCGCTACATTATATATTACCGACTCACCTTGCATGGAATGTGCCAAGTTGATTATTCAGTCGGGAATTGAACGTGTGGTTTATTCCAACAAATACAGGATAACTGATGGATTAGAATTGCTGGACAGGGCAGGGGTTATTGTTGAGCAGTTGGAATTTGAGTAAAACTATAATGGAAATAAAGACAATCCTAGCTGTCGGTAGGCAGGTGTCTTTATTTTGACGTTACCCACCATACAAAAAACCACAGTACATTCAAATAATATTTGGTTTTTGCTGACACAAATCCGACCTGAAAAAACCAAAAGAGTATGAATGTACCCACCGCTGAAAAAAAAGAAAATAGTTGAATTTAATTGAAAGATTATTTATACTTTTGGCAGATACTGTCTAAACAAAGATTGTCTAAATGAAAAGTTTAAAAGACTTAATAAGAGAAGCAAGATTACAACAAGGAATTGTGTTGAGAGAAGTAGCATCTGCAACTGAAATTGACCAAACGATTATAAATAAGTTTGAACTTGGAGAACGAAAACCATCAAGAGAACAAGTTGAAAAATTGGCTGCCTTTTATGGTTTGGACAAAGATGAATTAATTATTGCCTGGAAAAGTGATTTGGTTTACAACGACTTAAAAGATGAAAAGTTAGCAAGCAAAATCCTTAAAGTAGCAGAAAAGAAAATTGAATATTCTAAAAAGGGTAAATAAGATATGGCAACAAATACAAAGAAGGATAAATTTTATAGTGTTTTAAAAAATATTTTTATCGGTGCTAAAATTGAAGGCAATTCGGGTTATGTAAACCTGATGCGGATAAAGAATAAATACTATCAGGATTTTAAAGGTCAACTGGCAACGGACATTGATAAAAAACTGGACGAAGTAGGCAGAAACTTTGAAGAAGAACTATACAATAAATTGTACACATTCTTTAAAAAGTATTTTTCAGAAAGTGGTTCAATTTATTTTTCATACACGCCATTGCAAGAAAAGGTTTATGAAAGAATTTACAGAGATGATAAAGATGTAATGCTCTTTTGGAAAACAAATATGCTCTATTATGTCAAGACCGAAAGACTCTTTCAAAATATGGACTTCCAGGATGAAGACAACCAGATTTGGTGTCATTTTGATGTCTCGGAATTAGAACATAAAAAGAACAACGAAAAGAAAGAACTGATTTTTGAATATGATAAATCCTGGCACGAAGACAACAAACGAGAAATTTTCTTTAAAGTAAAATACTCTAAAAACGGCAGTAAAACCAAAATTGTTGACATTCTAAAAAAAGTAAAAAAATCTACCAAAGCATTTGGCTCTTATAAAGAACAAGAATTAAAAAGAGCATTGGGGATTTTCCGCAAGCAAAGTGAAGTTGATTATTTTATAAACAAAAACGCCAAAGAATTTTTACAGGAACAATTTAGCCTTTGGATAAAAACCTATGTTTTTGACGATGATACTGTTTTTGAAGAAGCACGTCTGAAACAATTAAAAGCCCTGCGGGATATTGCCT
>Ga0164313_10000768_pt1 | contig 26917 bp, 21 predicted proteins | sample GuaBasSedimGuay4_FD_113735 | JGI IMG/M metagenome (GOLD analysis project Ga0164313, IMG submission 113735) | Subseafloor sediment microbial communities from Guaymas Basin, Gulf of California, Mexico - Guay4, Core 4569-4, 0-3 cm | ecosystem: Environmental > Aquatic > Marine > Hydrothermal vents... | reverse complement strand
CGAGCAGGATTTCCAGAAAAAACACCAGCACTTACCGTACATCGAAACTGTGCTTCTGGCATGGAGTCTATTACTACTGCGGTAGCTCGTATTTATGCAGGGGAAGGAAAAATTTATGTCTGCGGTGGAGTGGAATCTATGTCTAATATACCTTTGGTGTATAGCGAAAAAATGACAAATTTATTTTCTAAATTAGCAAGCTCTAGAACAGTGCTAGATAAAATAAAAACCTTACTTGGATTTAAACCGTCTTTTCTTAAACCTATTGTAGGTCTTATGTCTGGGCTTACAGACCCTGTTAGTGGTTTACTTATGGGTAGTACTGCAGAAGTTTTGGCACAAGATTTTGGCATAAGCAGAGAAGAACAAGATGCCTTTGCACTAGGTAGTCACCAAAAAGCTCAAGTAGCCAAAGAGAATGGACGTTTTTCTAAAGAAAGTATGCCTGTAGTTTATGATGAAAGTACAGCTAAATATTTGGATTTTGACGATGGCATACGTCCTTCGCAAACTATTCAAAAATTAGCAAAACTTAGAGCATTTTTTGACAGAAAAAATGGTACAGTTACTGCGGGAAATTCTTCACAAATAACTGATGCGGCTGCGGGAGTTTTGCTTATGTCAGAGAGTGAAGCAAGAAAGCGTGGTATAGAACCTTTGGGATATTTACGTGATTATGCTTATGCAGGATTAGATCCAAAACGTATGGGGCTAGGCCCTGTATTTGCTACGCATAAAATTTTTCAGCAAACAGGTTTAGGTATGAAAGATATGGAAATAGTAGAAATAAATGAAGCTTTTGCTGCACAGGTTATAGCTTGTCAAAAGGCTTTTGCTTCTGAGGAATTTGCACAAGTACATTTTGGAGAAAGCGAAGCATTGGGAGAAATAGACCCTGATATCCTTAATGTAAATGGAGGAGCTTTGGCTTTAGGGCATCCTGTAGGTATGACAGGTACAAGACTTGTTTTGACTGTTTTACATGAATTAAGATTAAGGGGACAACAGCGTGGTTTAGCTACCTTATGCATAGGTGGTGGGCAAGGTGCGGCACTGTTGTTGGAGGTAAAATAATGAAAAATTTACACTATTTTAATTTAGAAATTGATAAACGAGGTATAGCGACACTGGTTTTTGACACAGCAGAATCTACTATAAACGTATTATGTTTTGATGCTTTGTATGAACTAGAGAAGCACTTGGAAAAAATACATAAAAATAAAAAAATAAAAGCATTATTTATACAGAGTGCTAAAGAACACATCTTTATAGCAGGTGCGGATATTAAAGAAATTAAAGCTTTTGAAAATGCAGAAGATACTATAGAAAAATTACGCCATGGACAAGCAATATTTAATAAGCTTGAAAACCTACCTTTTCCAACTATTGCTGTGATAGATGGCGCATGTTTGGGTGGTGGTTTGGAATTAGCTTTGGCTTGTGACTACCGTATAGCTACTAATGCAGAACATACACGCATAGGTCTAGTAGAAGTGAGTCTTGGTATTATCCCTGGCTTAGGAGGTACGCAAAGGCTTGCACCTTTGGTAGGGTATGCAAAAGCAATAGAACTTATTAGTGCCTCAAAACGTCTTAAGGGAGATAAGGCTTTGCGCTTAGGATTAGTAGATGCTTCTGTACCTTCTGGATATTTAGCTTTCAAAAAAGAAGAATATATAAAAGAAATATTAGCAGGTACTTTAAAAAGCAAAATAGCCAAAACACGCAAAGGCTTGAAGTGGTATGAGAAATTTTTTCTTGTAAAAATGCTCATTGCAAGTATAGCTAGAAAACAAGTTATAAAACAAACAGCAGGACAGTACCCTGCACCCCTAGAAGCCATAGATGTTATTGAGCAAACTTTAAATATGTCTTTAGAAGATGGGCTAGAGGTAGAATTGGAAATATTTGGAAAACTTTCTACATCGGCTATTTCTAAAAATCTTATTGAGCTATTTTTTATTTCAGAAGCTTTAAAAAAAGAAACTTTTTCTACAGGAGCCATGCAATCTATAGATACAGCAAGTGTTATAGGTGTAGGCACAATGGGGTCTGGAATTGCTTGGGCATTAGCACATAAAGACATACCATTAAGGCTTGTAGCTAGAAAAATGCAAAGCATTTCTAGAGCCATATCAAATATGATGAAAAGTTTTGATAGCATTAGACGAAGAGGACGCTTGACAAACCGAGAAATAGGCCTGAAGATGGATAGGGTAACCTATACAACAGAAATGTTAGGACTAGGTCAAAGTGATATTCTTATAGAGGCAGTAAGTGAAGACCCTATGGTAAAAAAACAAATTTATACCCACCTAGAAGAAAAAGCTAGAGATGATGCGATTATTGCTACAAATACATCTTCTTTGAATATTAGTACTTTAGTCAAAGACTGTAAATATCCTGAGCGTTTTGTAGGAATGCATTTTTTTAATCCAGTAGCTAAAATGCCATTAGTGGAAATCATAGCAGGAGAAAAAACTTCAGAAGATACAATTGCTACAGTAGTAAAATTAGCAAAAAGGCTAGGAAAAACACCAATCAAAGTAAAAGAATGTGCAGGTTTTCTGGTTAATCGTATTTTGCTTCCTTATCTTAGTGAAGCTTCAAAAATGTTTGAAGAAGGAGAAGATATTGAGCGTATGGATGCACTTTTAAAAAGTTTTGGTATGCCTATGGGGCCTTTTGTCTTGGTGGATGAAGTAGGTGTAGATATTGGAGAAAAGGTATCTATGATTTTATATGATGCTTATGGGGAACGAATGAAGCCTACTGGTGTATTGGAGAAAATGATAGACAAAAAATGGCTAGGTAAAAAAACAGGCATAGGCTTCTATAGACATAAAGGTAAAAATAAAACACTAAATTCTGATGTATTGTCTTTGCAAAAAGGAAAAAGTAAATTAGAAGATAAGCAAATCATAGACAGAGCCATACTCATCATGGTAAACGAAGCAGCACGCTGTTTAGAAGAGAATGTTGTAGATAATGCTCAGTACCTAGATATGGCAATGGTCATGGGTACAGGTTTTCCTGCTTTTAGAGGAGGTCTTTTACGATATGCAGACAGCGAAGGATTGAAAAATATAGTTACGAGACTTAGAAAATTAGAAAAAGAGTATGGAGAACGCTTTACTCCTGCTTCTTTGCTTGTAAAAATGTCTAAGGAAGATAAATATTTTTATGTTTAAATATATAATATATGGTATATATTCTATATAATAAAAAATATTGCACACCCAATCCACAAGTACAATGCTAATATAAGAGAATGAGAATTTTAATTGTAGGAGGTGCGTGATGGGACTTTTAATTTTGATGCTAGCTGCTTTGGTGTTGGCTTTTTTTGCAATGCCTTTGTGGGCTTGGTTTCTTACTTTTGCATTATTTTTATTTGCTTGTGATGCTTTTTTGCTATGGTGGGTGCTCGCTGCTTTGATTGCTCTTATGTTCTTGGTAAAAGAATTACGTGTAAAATTTATTACTCAAAATCTCTTTAAATTTATAGAAAAAAATGCTTTACTTCCGAAGATATCCAAAACAGAAAAGACGGCACTTAGGGCTGGAGATGTGTGGGTAGAAGGGGATCTTTTTTCTGGGAAACCTGATTTTAAGAAGATATTTGCAAATCCATACCCGATACTGAGCGAAGAAGAGCAAAACTTTATAGATAATGAAGTAAATGTTGTGTGTGCTATGACTTCCGATTGGGAAGTATTTGAAAAACGTGATTTGCCTAAAGAAGTATGGAAGTACCTTAAGCAAAAGAAGTTTTTAGGGATGATAATCCCTAAAGAGTATGGAGGGCTTGGATTTTCTGCTTATGGACATTCTTGTGTTATAGAAAAACTGGCTTCGCACTCCCAAGTACTTGCTATTACAGTGATGGTGCCAAATTCATTGGGGCCTGCTGAACTGCTTTTGCATTATGGATTAGAAACACAAAAAAAGCATTACTTGCCACGTTTAGCAGATGCTAGAGAGATCCCTTGTTTTGCGCTTACTGAACCTGAAGCTGGTTCTGATGCAGGTTCTATACAATCTGAAGGTGTGGTATTTAAAGATGAAGAAGGAGAAACGAAGATACGTTTGAATTTTGATAAACGTTACATTACCCTCTCTTCTATTGCTACGGTAATAGGACTTGCCTTTGTATTGAAAGATCCTGAAAATATTTTGGGCAAAGGTGAAGATATGGGCATTACCTGTGCTTTAGTAAGTGCTAAGAGTAAAGGTGTGGATCAAACAAAAAGACATGACCCTCTTAATGTACCATTTGTCAATGCACCTCTGCTTGGTAAAAATGTCATTATCGGTATAGATGATGTCATAGGTGGAAAATCTGGACTTGGCAAGGGGTGGCAGATGCTTATGGAGTCTTTGGCTGTGGGGCGTGGTATTTCTTTGCCTTCTACGAGTACTGGTGGGTCTAAGCTTGCTACTTATGTGGCTGCTACTTATGCGGTGGTACGTTATCAGTTTGGACTTAGTATTTCCAAATTTGAGGGTATTGCTGAAGTTTTAGGACGTTTGGGTGCTAGTACTTACATGTTGGATGCAGCAAAAACTTTTACTTTGGGTGCTATCAATGATGGCAAAAAGCCAGCAGTAGCAAATGCCATTATGAAGTACGAAAGTACGGAAATATTTCGTAAAAATGTTATAGATGCTATGGACATACAAGGGGGAGCAGCCATAAGTAGGGGACCTAGAAACTTGCTTGCACATGCTTATTTTGGAGCACCTGTTGCTATCACGGTGGAGGGTGCAAATATTATGACACGAACACTCATTATGTTTGGGCAGGGAATGATACGCTGTCATCCTTATGCTTATGCTCAAATAGAAGCATTAGAGGCAGGAGACGTAAATGCTTTTGATACATTTCTTTTTAGACATATAGGACATGTAATGCGGAACAAAGCTAGAGCTTGTGTTATGGGAATGACTCGAGGGTATGCTCACGTAAGCGTAAGTCAAGGGAAGGCTAGACGTTATGAACAAAAGCTAGCTTGGGCATCTGCGAAATTTGCATATCTTTCTGATTTGGCTTTAGGAATGTTGGGCGGAACACTTAAGCGCAGAGAATCTCTGTCGGGTCGTTTTGGAGATATATTGGCTCAGATGTATTTTATTACTGCAGCATTGAAACGTTTTGAGATAGAGGGAAGGCTTGAGAGTGATGAAATTCTGCTAGAAGTAGCTGTAGAAGATGCTTTTTCTAAGATAGATATAGCATTTGAAGGGATACTCGAAAACCTAGCAGGTGGTATGCTTGGCATAGTATTTAAAATATTAGGTTTTTGTACACGCATTAATCCTATGGGTAAAACTACGAAAGACAAGAACTTGCATAGTATAGCAAAAGCTTTAAGTGAAGATAATGACTTAAGAGAACGTGTATGTGCAAACATTTACATGGGTGAGAGAGCTAGCCAGCTTCTCATTGCGGCGCGTACTATGCAAGATCTAAAAGAGCTTTTAAGTAAAGAGAAAAAAGGAAAAAAACTCACAGCTAAAGAAGCTAAAGAACTTAAAAATGCAAGAAGCTTACAGGCTGAGATTATTGCAGTAGATAGTTTTAAGCATAGTGAGTACTTCAGAAAAGAAAAAGTGCTAGGCAAAACAAGAAAAACAGTATCTAAAAAGGTATAAGTATGAGAATAGCTTTTGTCATATCTTCATTATTTGTAGGACTCATACGTAAACTATCTGGAGCAAATATTACAACTTCTGGAGAACAGTTGCCCAAGTCACCCGTACTTTTTGTGGCAAATCACTTTACGAGATTTGAGACTTTTGTGGTACCACATATGCTTTATGAAGTGTATGGCAGACCTTCTCGGTCTTTAGCGGATGATTCTGTTTTTGTTGGAATATTGGGTAAATTTATGTCATGGCTTGGTACCATATCAAACAAAAATAAAGCACGAGATTGCATCATAATGGAAGACTTACTCTCTGGAAGTGCAGATTGGGTTATTTATCCTGAAGGGTATATGGTAAAAAACAAACGTATATCTTTTGATGGTACTGAATTTTGTACGCACTCACCAGAGCATGAAGGCCCTGTACATACTGGTGCAGCGGTGATGGCACTCAAGGCAAAGATACTCCAAACAAGAGCCAAACAAGACGATAGACAGACATTAAAACGCTTTTGTAGTAATGCAGACATAGACAGTTCTAAGGTAGATAAATCTTTAGATATCAAGGTAGTACCTATTTCCATCACCTATTATCCAATACGTCCTGGACGTAACCGTTTTTTACTTTGGATAGACAGTAAAATAAAGCAACGTAGCAGACGACTTTTTGAAGAGCTAGAGATAGAAGTTAACTTACTTATGAATGCACATATGAATATACGTTTTGGAAAACCTATAGAATTAGATGGCTATATGCAAGAATTACTAAGCCATGAAAAAGATATAGATGACGAAGCAAAGGTTAATGCTTTCATAGATGAAAAACGTAAAGAGCTTACCACGAGAATGATGCAACGTGTATATTCGCAGATGCAGATACACTTTGATCATATATTTATATTATCTTTGATTACTATGCCTACAGTTAAAGTTTGCCCTTTTTACTTACGTACACTTATTTATAAAAATGCCCGTGAGTTACGCTTATTGCCAGACTATAATCTACATAAAGAACTAGAAAAAGAACTTTTTCAACTTATACTTGACGAAAATTATGAGCCTTTTAATTCTGCTATAAATATAGCCTTAAAACAAAATATACTATATAAAGACAGTGATGGGGAATACCTGTTTGACAAGAGCTTGCTGGAAAAAGAGTATCCTTTTCATAAAATAAGGGTAAAAAATACTTTACAAGTGATACTTAATGAAATAAAATGGCAAGAAGAAATAGTAAAAATGGCAGAAAAAAATAGTAAATTCACAGAAAAAGAACTAAGAATAGATAACTTTAAGCATATACGACAACGTTCTTGGGAACATTTCAAACAAGAGTATAAAGAATATGTGGGAACCATACCTTTAAAAGAAGATAAGGGAGCACCTATTATTTTGTATGATGAAGCATTTGATATAGGATTGGTTTTTTCTCATGGATATCTGGCAGCTCCAAAGGAAATAGAGACTTTGTCACAATACTTATTTGAACGAGGTATTAACGTGTATGTGCCTAGGTTACGAGGACATGGGACTAACCCTAAAGCACTTCTAGATGTTAAATCTACAGACTGGGAGAGAGATTTTGAACGCGCTTTTACAGCCATGAGACAGGTGTGCAAGAAAGTGTATGCAGGCGGTTTTTCCACAGGAGGACTTTTGGCACTTATCCATTCTGCACAGCATGAGGTGGATGGCGTGATAGTCATAAACTCTGCATTAAAATTACATGATTTACGTGTGAGTTATGTCGTACCAACACTGAATTTTTTTAACGAGATGATAGCACATCTTAATGCAAGAGGTGTCATGGAATGGATAGATAACTCCCAAACAGAACAACCTTTAGTCAATTATCACAAGCACCCATTAGCTTCCGTTTCACAGCTAGAAAAGATTATGTCCAAGGTTGAAGATACATTAGCTAAGGTGAGTAAACCTATACTCATCATACAAGGAGATGACGACCCTATTGTAAAAAGTGAGAGTGCAAAGTTTATCTATGATGGAGTAAAATCTAAAGATAAAAAATTATTTTTGCTTCCAAGAAAAAAACATGCCATACTCAAAGATAAAGGCTTTGAAGAAGTTTTTGAGTCCGTATATAGGTTTATCATAAAATAATATAATCAAACTCTTTGAATTATGGGGTATAAGAGTTTTTGCAATGAGCTATGTATTATTAAAATCTTTTATCTCTAATGCTCATTTGTTTACTGTCTTCATCCAAGTAAATATCGAAAAGATCTATTTCATCTATTAGATTAGAGAGTTTTTTATAGCCAAAATTGATGGGGGAGAATGAAGTAGAGTTGTTAATATACTGTCCTATACTAGATAAGTTTGCCCAACCATCTTCGTCCATGGTTTGCTCTACTGCTGTACGTAAGACATTAACAAGCCAAGTATCAGCCTTCATTTCTTTACCCGTTTTTCTAACCAGTACCGGTCTAGCTCCTATGGGTTCATCCTCTTGAGTATCATTTTTCATTAGTTTTTCAGTAAAAATAAATTGAGAACAAGCAGCCATAAAAGGTTTTGGTGTTTTTTTCTCTCCAAAACCATATACTTTAATTCCCTCAGCTTGTACACGCATTACCACAGGTGTGAAGTCTGAATCAGACGTTGCAAAGGCAAAAGCATCTATATCTTTGGTGTGCAGTAAATCAATAGCATCAATAGTCATAAGTATATCGGTAGCATTCTTATTTTTAGAATAATCAAATTGTTGTATAGGTTTGATGGCAAATTCTAAGAGCTTGTCTTCCCAATTTTTGAGATTATCTTTGGTCCAATTTCCATAAGCCTGACGTATGTTGACGATACCATATTTACTTAATTCATTTATAATTCCCTCTATGGAACGATGAGATATATTGTCACAATCTATAAATAATGCAATATTATCTTCAGTTTTTATTTTTGGCATACTTAATCCTTTTGTTTTGGAGCATAATAACTCATAGTGCTTCTACCAAATTTTTTACGTTTATAAAAGACCAAAGAGCCTATATTTTGAGGCATTTCAAGCTGTGACATATGTTCTACGATGACCATTTCACAAACTTCTGCTTCAATGCTTTCAATCAATGTTAATGTTTTATCATAGATGTCATCCATGCCATCACGGCTTGAAAAAGGTGGGTCAAAGTAAAAATAGGTTTTTTCTTTAGATTTTTTGATCATATTATAAACTAAAGAAAACTTTTCAAAACTGTCTCCTAAAAAAAGATGACAAGAAGAAGGGTCAAGCTTTTTAATGTTTGATTCCAAGATACGAAAAGCCAATTTATTATATTCCATAAAATAACAAGCACCAGCTCCACGACTTAAAGCCTCAAGCCCTATGGAGCCTGAACCAGAAAAAACTTCTACAAAATTTTTATCTATAATGTCAAATTGCAAGGTATTAAAGAGAGATTCTTTTAAAATACCTTTAGAGCTTCGAGTGCTAGAAATATCAGGTATTTCTAGCATCTTTCCTTTAAATCTTCCTGCGCTTATACTTGTGGTAAATATTTTTATTTTTTCTTTATGTTTCATGTTTTATTTTATCCTAAAAATTTACGATAGTCTTTAGTGTATTGATGAGCTTGCTTTGTTCGCGCACATCTGCACGTTCTTTCCCTGGTTCTGTAGTGGTGATGATGGTTCGTCCTGTGATAATTTTACTTTTATCTTTTTTGCGTATGCCCCAGTAAGTATGCATGATTACGGGTTCGCCTTTGTACTCTCCTATGTAGAGTACAATATGACCAGGGACATGAAGTAGTGAACGAAAAGGTTCTGCTTTTTTGATAATTTTCTTTTTTTTCTTGGATTTAGAAAGTCCTGCTATATAAATACCTTTGCCATCTTTTGCTTGTTTGCTAGAGTTTCTGCGTAAAAATATACCAAAGGTGCCTAAAAAATCTCTAGTTGTTGCAGAGCAATCACGACATTCATAGCTTCCGCCCCAACCATAAGGTTCTCCATAAAATTCTGCCGCAATTTTAGCAACATTTTCTTCTGTAAAAGCCAAAGGTTTTTTAGCAATAATATTTGTATTTCTTACAATCACTTTTTCTATATGAGCTTGACCTTTTTTATCTCTAGAGGCCAATAAATAATATTTGTTATTTTTAGAAATAGGAAATAAAGCACCTAGCTTGACAAGTGAAAGTGATTTTTTTTTGCTGTATAGTCGAAGGTTATCTTTGATGGTTATTGCATAGTTATCATTCTTGAATATACGTATAAATTTTGTATCCACAATGGCTAAATCAGACACCTTGACCCAACCAAAAGCGTAAGATGCCCTTACAAATGCCCAGCGTTTATCTAGAGAAAAATGTGAAATATATAAAGGGATATTAATGTGCAAGGCAGAGTTTTGATTATAGTCAAAAGGAAAGCCTTCGCCTGTTCTTTTGGGATCTCTAAAAAAGGCCTTATTTGTAGGTAAGGCTTTGACATTGGTACGTTTGATTGTAATAGCTTTATATTTTTTACTATCAACGTTGTCATAGTCTGCATTATCTATCCATTTATTGTATATTTTTGCAGAAATCTCTGAGCCTTTGGCTCTATAAATAGGCTTTTGACTAACAAAACGTATTTCCCATCCAAATTCTGTTTTTGGAATATCTAATACTTTTAGATCCCAAGGTTTAAAATATTTTTTATTAAAATCTTTATCTAATTGTGCTTGTTTTTTCTTAGAAAAAGGTTTCACTTGTTTTGCAAAAAAAGCAGGGTCTTGAGGTATGCGCTTCATATCTTCTACTTTATTTTTAGGCATACGGTCTATTTTGCTTTTGCTTCGAATACCTTCTTTAAGTAGATATATAGCATGAAGGTTTGAGAAAGAAAAAAGAAAAATGAGAGCGACACTTATTTTTTTATACATAGTTAAATTCTTATATTTTTATTGTATGATAAGATAGTTTGGTTAATGATCGGTATATTTAAAAGAGAGAATACTCTTCTTTAATGGTATTTAAAATGCTACGCTCAGCATTTAAAATAAAAGCATAATTGAAATGTATGTTTTTCAATAATTCTCGGACTTCTTTTTCGCTACTAAACCAGTGAGGATGGTCAATGCCTGGTACTTTGGTTTTGGGTGGGGTCATTACAACACTCTTTACCCACATATTGCTTCTCATTACATATTCTCTGGCTCTAGTAATGTCAGAGGTGTTGTCTGTAAAAATAAGGACTTTATCGCTTTTCCCAGCCTGTGTACTTCTAAGCCTAGTATCTATAAATACAGGCATAAAGTGTTTGGTGTATTTAATTCTTTCTATATCAAATGGTAAATCATGTAGTTCACAAAAGTGTACAGTACGCAAAAGATATTCTAAGTGAAAAGGTATTAATTCTTTTTCTTGATAGACAAAGCCTCCTACCTTAAAAGTACTCCTAAAAAGAGTATCAGAAACTAGGTATCCTTCTACCTCTCTTTCTATTTTGGGTATATCAGGTTTTATGAGTTTCATCATTTGGGCATCGACACCCACAAACAAAGAAGTATCGGTATTAAGTATTTGTTCGAATACTTTACGCCAATCCTTGGACATAAAAGTAATATTATTTTTATGTATTAAAATCATTTTAAGAAAGGTAAATTCATGTTCAGAAAGTAAAAAGAATTTAGAATCTTTTTTAATAATAGCATAACGAATAACTTTAAAAGCCGCAAGTTGAATATCTGATACTTTTATCCAAGCTATTTCTTTGTCATGACAGATTATATTTGGGTTATCATACACTATTGCATAGGCACCATTGTGTATGGCTTGGTCTATTTCTGTTTGATTTGATGAAAAAAATAGATCACCTTGATCTACCTTAGATACAAAAACTGTAGCAGACTCTATAGCTTGTACTTGCGGTGTATTTTCTAGTATTCCTTCTGTAAGGTTTAAAATATCTTCTATTTTCATATTAAAGATTATCCAATAGGTGTTCCTGCTGTTTTGGGTTGCTCTGGACGTATCATGCAAAGCCCTTTTTCATCTTTGGCAGCCAGTAGCATACCTTCAGATTTAAGTCCCATGAGTTTGGCAGGCTTGAGGTTGGATACTAAACAAACTTGCGTATTGAGCATTTCATCAGCTGAATACCATTCTTTTATACCCGCTACAACTTGTCGCGATGTTTCTTCACCTATATCTACTTGCAATAGAAGCAATTTTTTACTTTTGGGTACTTCATCGGCTTGTATTACAGTTCCAACTTTAAGAGAAGTTTCAAAAAATTGGTCGATACCTATAAGGGCAACACCTTCAGTTTTTTCGGTTTTTATACTTGGCTTTGTTTTTATTTTTGTATCTATGGGTTCTATCTGTTCAAGTAAAGGTTCTTCTATCCGTGGAAAAAGTGGATCTATTTTTTCTAATACGAAAGTATCAAGAATAGAAGCATTTTTTATAAGTTTATTCCAAGAATTATTGTCTATATTAAAATGTAATGCCTTTGAAATTTTAGTACACACTGCAGGCATCACAGGATAAAGCATTATAGATACTTTTGCCAAGATAGCTGCTATGAGACCATTGAGTGCCATGGCTTCTTCTTCTTTTGCATTTTTCATCAAATTCCAAGGTTCGTATTTATCTATGGCTTTATTGGCAACCGTTAGTGGTCTCCAAAGTTCTTCTAGGTAGCGATGTATTTGCATCTCAAATAGTAATGGTTCTAATTTTTCAAGTGAAGTATGTACCTCATCTAGCTCGGCTTGATAGTATTTACTAATATGTGTAGATTCTACAGACCCCTCAAAGTATTTGCCAGACATTCCTATGAGTCGGTTTAGTAAATTTCCTAAATCATTTCCTAAATCGGAATTTATACGGTCTATAAGTGCTTTTTGACTAAAGTCACCATCGCCACCAAAAGGCACCTCGCGTAGCATAAAATAACGAAAATTATCTAATCCATAAGCATTTGCCACTGCTCTAGGATCTACGACATTGCCTTTGGATTTAGACATTTTTTCTCCATCACGCGTCCACCATCCATGTGCAGCAATATGTTTAGGTAATGGCATATCGAGGCTCATTAGAAAAGCAGGCCAATAGATAGCATGAAAACGTAAAATATCTTTCCCTATGAGGTGTACACGAGCAGGCCATTGTTCCATTTTGGATTCATCTGTGCCATATCCTAAAGCAGTCAAGTAGTTCATAAGGGCATCTAGCCATACATACATAACATGCTTGGGGTCATTCATATCTTTTGGAAGTTTTACGCCCCAGTCAAAAGAAGTCCTAGTAATAGATAAGTCACTAAGTCCACCTTCTACAAAACGTATCACTTCATTTCTTTTACTCTTTGGCAAAATAAAATCAGGATTATCTTCATAATATTTAAGTAGCTTATCCTGATAGGAAGAAAGTTTAAAAAAATAACTTTCTTCTTCTACTATGTTGGTACTTTTTCCACATTCTGGACAAAACTCATCATCTACTAACTGGATAGCAGGAAAAAAAGTTTCACAAGAGATGCAATAGTGACCTTTGTAGGTATCTTTATAAATATCTCCATTCTTGTGCATGGTTGTGAATGCTTGCTGTACGCCCTTTATGTGGCCTTTGTCTGTTGTGCGTATAAATTTGTCATAGGAAATATCAAATTCATCCCATAATGTTTTAAAGGTTGCTGAAATTTCATCTGCATAAGCTTGGGTTGTCTTCCCTTTTGTTTTTGCTGCTTCTTCTATTTTTTGTCCATGCTCGTCTGTACCTGTAAGAAAAAATGTATCTAATCCAGACATGCGCGAATAGCGAGCAAGAGTATCAGCAATTATAGTTGTATAGGCATGACCAATGTGTGCAATGTCATTTACATAATAGATAGGAGTTGTGATATAGGCTTTGTGGCAAGAGTTTGACATATTGTGAATCCTTAAACAAATGAGTTTTGGGTTTACCATTGAAAAGTAAATTTATTTCTGAGATTTTATCTTAAATGTGCTGTGGGGAGGGTAAATATATGTCCATCTTCTATAAGTATGCTAGAATACTTTAAGGAGTTAGTATGATGCTTGGTACTTTGGATATTGTTTGATGTATTACGTTTACATTGTAGAGTGCGCAGACAATACTTTTTATGCAGGTATAGCAATAGATGTAGAACGTCGTATTCAAGAGCATAACTCTTTAGGCAAGGGTGCAAAATATACACGAAGTAGGCGTCCTGTAGAATTAGTGTATCAAGAGGTATGCTTGGATAGAAGCAAAGCTTCTAAAAGAGAATACGAAATTAAAAAAAGAATGACAAGAGCTGATAAAATAAAGCTTATTAATAGCTTTGTGTCTTTAAAATAATTTTCCAATACCCAATAAAATGACAGAAGACAATAAGCCTCCTGCAATGCCTGCGAGTATATCATCAAGCATAACGCCCATACCGCCTTTTAGCTCTCTATCTATCCACCCTATGGTTGAAGGTTTCCAAATATCAAAAAGACGAAATGTTGTAAAAGAAAGAATAATAGCCAATATCTCCACATAGGGGTAAGAAAGGGTAGTGGATACGGAATGTGCTATCATTAACGAAAGCCACATTCCTGCTGCTTCATCAATAACTATTTGTTGATGATCATGGATACCCGTAGCATTTTCGTATTTATTAATCTCAAAAATACCAATAATACTAATAGCCAAAGTGAGCATAAAAAGAGTTTCTGGGCCAATGTAATAAAGTACAAAAAGTCCTACAGGAAGTGAAGCTAGTGTACCTATAGTACCAGGAGCCTTAGGACTAAGTCCTGCTCCAAAAAATGTTAAAAAAAGTTTTTGTATATTCATGTCTTGTCTCTTTTAAGTTAAGGATGAAGTTTGATATAGTTCAATCAATTTAAGATAAAATTGTTCTTCACTTTGTTTTTCCAATAAGCCTGAGCCAGGCATAAGTGAGTAGTGCATTTCTTGTAAGTTTTCAAACCTTTCAGGAAAAAGAGCTGCTAAAATATTGGCTGAGACTTCTTTTCTTACTAAAATTGAAGGAGGAATAAGTCCAGACTGTATTAGTTTCATAATAGATTCTGAATGATAATGTACATGATGGTGTTGTCCATGAGGACAAGTGTCAGTACTTACCAGTGTTTTACAAGTATCACAATATACATACTCATCTATAGTTCTAATATTTATATTTATATCTTTAGCATGATCAAAAATAGAATTAAGTTTATTTTTATCATAATATAAACCTAGCCCACCATGATTTTTACCTATGACAATTTGGTCACAACCAAAATTTTTAGAGATAAGTGCGTCAATAATAAGCTCATTGTGCCCTGAAAACATATATGAATTTTCAAAAGGAATAATAATAACCTTATTGCGCGGTAAAAAATTATCTACAAAAGTGGTCAATGCATTGTGACGTATATCATATCTTAAGCCATCTGTAGTAAAAGGTTTGCGTAAAAATATTACAAGTAAATCTGAATTAGAAATAGCTTGGCGAATCATTCGTTCGTGAGCCCTATTAAGAGGATTAGCAGAAAGCATCATTGACGAGACGAAATTTGCTCCTGTTTTAGCTTTCATTTGTTTGACACGATTGATATTGTCTTGGATGAGAGGATATTCTACGTAATACTCACCTGAGATAGCTATTTCTCCTAGCCTAGAAGCAGTATTTTTTACGCCAGGATGTGAAAAATCAGAAGTACCATAAATATTATATAAACGTTCCATAGGGTCAATAGGAAAAACTTCATCTATGGTAATTTGACCCACTTTTTTATCTAAATTAATAAAATCAACCACATCTCCTTTTTGAAGATTTGTTAGCACGCTATGGTTTCTTTTGCCTTTTGGCGCCAAAATGGAAGAAAATGGGAAAAATAAACCTTTGTAAAATTTATGCGTATCTACTTCTTTGGCTTCTTTTTCTCCCATTAATTTTTCTACAGGAAAGGCAAGACCTGCCTTTAAAAGCGCCAAAGTGGCAAGTACTTTTTCATCAATATATAGTGTTTTATGTTTTGCCATATGTATTCCTTTTTATTTTTTCTTAAATAGGCCGTACTTTTTTCTTTTTTCCCATAAGCTTTTTCTAGAGATGCCTAGTTTTTTGGAAAGTTCTGTATCTGGAAATCTATATTGAAAGCTATTGACTATAAATTTGACATAGTCATCGATGGTTAAAATTTCATTTTGATCATAGAGTTTTGAATCGGTATTTAGATTGATAGTAGGAAAATCACATTTTAAATCAGCAGTACTACATAAAATAAAATCATAAGCAGGGAGCATATTTAATAGGGTGTCTTTTTCTGTCTTTTTGAGCTCATGAACTTCTGTAATATACAGCAAAGTACTTGGACTGCTTTTTTGGATTTTTTCTTTCCAGTTTTTTTCACTAAGAGGAATGAAAGTTAATAAGGTATTTGTTTGTGAGGCATAGTCAAATACGATTTTATCCACAAGCCTTTGATAATTGGTTTCTATGACTAAAGGGACTGTAATATCATTGGTATCAAAATTTGTTTCTATATTACACAGTAAGTTTTGCATATATTCTTGATATAGGCTTGTTTTTTTCTTTAATGCCTGATATTCTTTATAATGTTCTATTTTTCGCATTAAATCTTCAAGCATAAAAGGTTTTACTATATAGTCTTTAGCACCAAGTTTTAGTGGTTCTCCTACGGTATCATTATTAACATAATTGACCATAAGTATAATAATTTTATTTTTGAATTCCGTAATAAGTGGAGTCATGTTCTGGCCAGGTAAATTGGTTGACAATAGATATACGTCACCATTACTTTTCATGGCTTCCTTGATGGAGCTAAAAATTTCTGTAACAAAGCCATTTTCAGCAAGTTTTGAGGCAATACTTTGTGCCAGATAGAGTTCGTTTTCTACAATGATAATTTTCATAGTTTTTTCCAATTCAAATAAGTTAAGTTTGCAATAGCATGGACACTTACACCTTCTTCTCTGCCTATGAAGCCAAGTTTTTCAGAAGTGCTTGCTTTGATATTAAGTAAATGTTTATTCAGCCCAAGAAGAGAGGCAAGATTTGTACGCATTGTTTCTTTGTAGGGTAGTAATTTTGGGGTTTCTGCCATAATAGTCATATCTATATTCCCTATGCTGTAGCCAAAAGAAAGTATCTTTTTGACGGTATTTTGTAATAATATTTTTGAGTCTATATTTTTATATTTAACATTATTATCGGGATAAAGTTCCCCAATATCACCCATGCCAGCCGCACCTAGTAAGGCATCTATAAGAGCATGTATTGCTACGTCACCATCACTATGAGCCTTAAACCCATAATCAACATTTATTTGTACGCCGCATAAAAACATTTTTTTTCCTGCCTCGAAAGAGTGGGTATCAATGCCAAAACCTGTCAATGTTTTGGCAGAAGGTGCCTCTAGGCAAGTGAGTTTTTGCAAGTCAGAAATACAAGTGAGCTTATGAGTTTGTGTGGAGCCTTGCACAAAATGTATAGTTTCACCCAGTGAAGCAATAGCAGAAGAATCATCTGTATAAATAGTATCAGCATCCAATGCCTTTTTGAGCCATTTGGTAACAGAAAGTTGAGGTGTTTGAATAATGCGTACTTTATCTCTATCTATAGGTTTATTATCTAGATAAATTGTATCATTTATGGGAAGGACGGGAACAATACAAGAAGCCTTGGCTTTTGCAGATAAAATACGATGTATCATTTCTGCGGGCACACAAGCTCTGGCAATATCTGAGACAAGGACATGTGTAGATTTTACTTCAGATAAGGCATTTTTTAATGAAGCTTGTCTGCTATCGCCTCCTACAACATAATGGTAAGAAGCAAATTGTTGCATTTGATCTATTTCTTCTTGGCTTGATACAATGATAATATTTTCAAATTCACTTACGTTCTCAAAGTGTTTTGCCACAAATAGCCATAGAGGTATCTCTCCTGTATAGAGCCATTGTTTTTTAACAGTGTTTTCAAATCTTGAAGAACTTCCAGCACCCAGAAGTATTAAAGTGGTGTTTGACAAATAAAATCCTAATAGCTATGGTGTATCAAATAGTAACGAATTATACAAGAGCAAGGCTTTATCTATTCTTTAAGTAGAAGTTGCTTTCTTAGATTGAAAAATATAAACTATTTTTCAATCTAATTTAAGATATAGGTGGTATAACTCTTTTATAACTTATGAATGAGGATTACAAGTATGACAGAAAAAAATGTATTAGAAGTATTAAAGAATGTTACATACCCAGGTTTTACAAAAGATATTGTGAGTTTTGGTTTTGTAAAAGATATTCTTAGCAATGACACAACGATAGGCTTAACTATAGATATTACTTCTTCAGCAGAAGAAGTCAAAACTCAGCTTAGAAATGAGGCTACAATAGAACTTAAAAAACTTGGTTTTGAAAATATCAATATCAATATTACCGCACCACAAGCCCCTAAACAAATGTCCAATTCGGTATCTGGTAAAAATATTGCACCTCATGTCAAAAATTTTGTGATGGTGTCTTCTGGAAAGGGAGGAGTAGGCAAATCTACAACTTCTGTAAATCTTGCTATTGCTATGGCAATGCAGGGTAAAAAAGTAGGTCTTCTTGATGCAGATATTTATGGACCTAATATTCCTCGTATGATGGGTGTGGCAGATCAAAAACCAGAAATTCAAGGAAATAAAGTCAACCCACTCAAAGCTTATGGTGTAGAAATTATGTCTATGGGTTCACTTATGGAGCCAGGACAATCATTGATTTGGAGAGGGTCAATGATTATGAAAGCTATAGAACAATTTCTTAGAGATATCCTTTGGTCTGAACTTGATGTCCTTGTTATCGATATGCCTCCAGGAACAGGCGATGCACAACTAACCCTAGCTCAATCTGTACCTATAACAGCAGGTATTACAGTAACTACACCTCAAGAAGTTTCATTGGACGATTCAAGACGTTCATTAGATATGTTTCAAAAGTTGTATATTCCAACAGCAGGCATCATAGAAAATATGTCAGGTTTTATTTGTCCATCATGCGATGAAGAGTCAGATATATTTGGCATGGGAACCACTATACCAGTAGCTAAAGAATATGATACAGATGTCATTGCTCGCATCCCTATAGAGCCTGCAATTAGAGTAGGAGGAGATACGGGCATGCCAGTGACTTACCACATGCCAGATTCTGAAACTGCTAAACGCTATCAAAAGGCCGCTTCTATTCTCTTGGCATTTATAGACAAAGTAAATGCAGAAGGTGGAGCAGATAACTCCGCAGTGCAACCTACTACACCTCCAGGGGTGTCTGCTTGTAGCACTGCTGCGGCACCTACAAAAGCAGAAGCAGAAAGTTGCGGCACAGGCTGTGGCTGTAACTAATTTTATAATATAAAATGAAAATACTTTTAAGCATACTTATGCTCTTTAGCACATTGCATGCATTTAAAATAACAAAAGAAGTATATATAGGAATACATACCTTTACACTTATAGAAGAGTCATATAACGAGTATGGACAAAAAGGTGTGACTATGGCACTTTATACTAAAGGTACCAATGTTGGTATGTTACGAAAACTTAATTTTAGTATAAGAAATGAATCTGGGCCATGTTCAGATAAAAATGTAGAAGAGGGACATTATGTTATCAATAAAGATAGCATAACATTGTATAGCCACTGGAAACGTTCAAGAAGTTCAGATAATACACCTATAGGGGATAGAATACAAGTATATAAATTAAATAAGCATGCCTCTTTTTATCTTAGTGACTCTAAAATATATATAGAAAAAAGCAGACGAAATAAAGATACAGATGAGGGAATGAAATACTTATATACTGAAGTTAAAACAAAATATGAAAAAGTACTTTTAGATAGCTATGTCTCCAACATTGAAGAGACATTTAAAGCAAAGTTTGTATTAGGAGATGAAGCTAGAGTGTTGGCAAAGGAAGTAAAAAAAGCACTTATGCAGAAAGAAAAACAAAGATGGAAATAAATTTTGCTACAATTGCAGCATATTAAATATTAGGACAAGCCATGACAAATGCAGACAAACTAAAGAATCTATTGGAGCTAGAAATCATACCAGACCTAGAAGTCGCTATAGACGAGCTTTTTTCTGCTATAGACAAAGCCAAGTCAGCTTCAAAGGAGCAAAAAGAAGACCTCGAAGAGATGCGTGAAATGCGTACAGAATGTTTTGCTATTGTTGAGGAACTAGGAAGAAATGAACTAGAAGAAGATGAGATAGAAGAGCTTCTTGTAGAGCTTCTAGATACGAAAACACAAGAGTAATAGTTTTTATTACTACTTTCTAATTCCAAATAGGCTATAATTACTTAACCTAGGGGATGCGACGACTGTATTTGGGGTCCAACATTCATTCTAGCGGGACATGTAACCTTTTGGTGTGTGGATGTTTTCATTTGAGTATAATTTTATACGAGAAATCAACCCCTAAAAAAAGGTTCTCTCCTGCATCGTTGCCTTGCATAGGGCCGATTTAAGCAGAACGCTCACTTGGGCCATTTATTAGCGACAATTCTTGGGCACATAGGACTTTTCAAAAGATTAATGTAGGTATTTTCCTTTCAATTTTTTGTAAAATCCTCTACGCACAACTTTATCACTATTAAACACTTTTTAAAAGTTGATATAGTGATTTTTATGAACTTAATTTTTAATTTTTTTGGAGAATAAAGGAATGAACGTACTAATTTTGGGTGCAGGCGGAAGAGAATATTCTATTGGTTTGGCTTTGAGTCAAGATAAAAATGTGCAGAAAATTTATTTTGCACCAGGCAATGGGGCAACAGATGCACTTGGTGAGAATTTAGATTTTTCTGATTTTTCTGACTTAGCTGACTTTGCAGAAGAAAATTATGTTGATTTGACTATAGTGGGCCCCGAGGGACCACTTGTAGAGGGAGTGGTAGATATATTTGAAGCAAGAGGGTTAACTATTTTTGGTCCTAGTGCTAAGGCAGCGCAACTTGAAGGCTCTAAGATTTTTATGAAGAATTTTCTTGCTCGTCACAATGTGCCTACCGCAAATTATATAGAGACAAACTCACTACAAAATGCCTATAAATTTATAGAAACCCTTAAAGCCCCAATTGTTATTAAGGCAGATGGTCTTTGTGGGGGTAAAGGGGTGATTATAGCTCAAAGTCAAGAGGAAGCAAAAAAAGTATCAGGAGAAATGCTTTCTGGTAACTCTTTTGGAGATGCAGGGTCAAGTATCGTGGTGGAGGAGTTTTTGGATGGATATGAACTTTCTGTGTTTGCTATTTGTGATGGCGAAGACTATATAGTATTGCCCGCAGCCCAAGACCATAAAAGATTACTAAACAATGACAAGGGTCCAAATACAGGCGGAATGGGTGCTTATGCACCTACGCCTTTGGTTACTAATGAAATCTATAAAAAATTAGATGAACGAGTTATTGTGCCTACCCTAAAAGGAATGAAAGCAGAAGGTATGCCATTTAAGGGAGTATTGTTTATTGGTGTGATGGTGGTAGCTGGTGAACCTATTATTCTTGAGTATAATGTACGTTTTGGTGATCCTGAATGTGAAGTATTAATGCCCTTACTTAAATCACCTGCATCTGAATTATTCTATAAGGCGGCCACAGGTAAATTGAAAAATATTAAAATAGAGTTTTATGATAGATATGCTGTAGGCGTAGTTATGGCATCTAAAGATTATCCGTATAAAAGTGCTATTCCCGCAGAAATTATAGTGGATGATGTATATCATGAAGAATTGCGTGAAAATACGCATATTTCTTATGCTGGTGTGACACGCGAAGATGAAAAATTATATGCTACAGGAGGCAGAGTGCTTGTTTGTATAGGTTTAGGAAATAGTATCAAAGAAGCACAAAAGAGAGCTTATATGCTTGTAGGGCAGATACATTTTGCAGGCAAGCAGTGTCGCACAGACATTGCGTATCAAGCACTCTAGGTTTTCTATAGAATGTTTAAACATTTTTTTATACCCTTACTATTTATTTTGACTTCTATTGAAATTTTAAAAGCAAATACAGATAAAATTGAAATTACAGCAAAACACATAGAAGTTACAAAAAATCAAATCAATGCTAAAGATAATGTGTTGGTTTATTATAATGATTCAGTAATTAAGGCCTCGTCTGCACACTATAATAAAGAAAATAAACTGCTTATTCTTGATGGCAACATAGAATTAATAGGATATCAAGGTAGCAAAGAACATACTCAGCATATGGAAATATATACAGATACAAAAGAAGTAACTTTTGATGAACTTTTTCTAGTAAGTCAAAATGATGTATGGATTTTTTCAGATGATGTACATAAAAAAGATTCTAATTATACTTTCGGTGAGTCACTTATTTCCTCTTGTGATGTGGAAAACCCTTTATGGAAAATGACTTTTTCTGATTCTATATATGATAGTCAGGAACAATATATGAAAATGTATAATGCCAAAATGTATGTTTGGGATGTGCCAGTATTTTACACGCCATATTTAGCATTTTCAACCAACAAACAAAGAAGTTCCGGCTTATTATTCCCGGCTTTTGGTTATTCTGCAGATGAAGGTTTTTTGTATGAGCAACCTATATTTTGGGCCATTGCTCCCAATATGGATATAGAGTTTAACCCACAAATACGTACGGCACGTTCTGTAGGGCTTTATACTACATTTCGTTTTGCTGATTCAGCCTATTCTTCAGGAGCACTAAGGGTAGGGTATTTTAAGGATAAAGCGTCCTATGCACAAGAAAATGACCTCCCTAATGATAGCCATTATGGTGTAGAATTTAACTATGAATCCTCTAAAGTATTTTCAGATAGTTTCAAGGAAGGTTTTACAGATGGATTATATATTAATACAACATTTTTAAACGATATCGATTATTTGAATTTACAACAAAGTAGTTTAGAGCATTTTGGACTTACACCTTTACAAGAGTCTAGAGTAAATTACTTTGCACACAACAATGATTATTATGCAGGACTAAATGCCAAATATTTTATAGATACAAGAAAAGAAAGCAATGACGATACCTTGCAAATACTTCCTTCTATCCAATTACATAAATATTTAGATTATTTATTTTGGGAAAATTTAACTTATAGTGTAGATTTTCATATTAATCATTTAGACAGAAAAGAAGGTGCAACCTTAAGTCAAGCAGAATTTAGGGTACCTTTGGAATTTACAAGCTCTTTTTTTGATGATTTTTTAAGTATTTCTCTTGGAGAGGAGCTTTATTATAGTAAATTTTTCTTTGCCAATGGGACATATACTTATAATGATTTTGAGTACTATAGCAATATTCATAAAGTAAGACTTTTTTCTGATTTAAGTAAAAAATATGAAAATATGGTACATGTGATGCAGCCATCAATACAATATGTTAAACCAGGAAATGATAGTCAGTCACCTATAGACTTTTCTTTATTGAGTGATGAGCAAAAAGCATTGTTTGCTGTGGGGCTACCAGAAGAACAACTTGACCTTAGTCTAAGCCATTATTTTTATGATAACGCAATGAAATTAAAATTTTATCAGAGATTAGTTCAGAAATATTATGTCAATAGAGATTATAGTCTAGGAGATTTAAGTAATGAAATGCAATATAATTGGCATAGATGGAGTATGTATAGTAATCTAATCTATTCACATGAGTTTTCAAAGGTACGTGAATCTTCTACTCGCATTTCTTTATTTGAATCAACATACCACTTCTCTTTAGGACATACGTATAAAGAAATTTTGCCTGATTTACCTAATTCCACAGATGCTAATGATGTGAACCTAGTACTTGGCTATACCGTAAATGAGAGAATAAAATTGAATGCAGCTTTTACTTATGATATTGATGATGCTTCAAGTAAACAATGGGGATTGGGAGCTAATTATACTCGTGATTGCTGGAGTGTTGCTGCTTCCATTAGGCAAGATATTACACCCAGACCTACAGGATTTACTACTGATAATACTTTTTATGTACAATTTAATTTTACCCCTTTTGGTGGTGTAGGAACAGGAGAGACTCCGTAATGCCTTTATTATTAACGGAGGAGATACATCAGGCATTAAATACTTTGGCTTTACCTCAATGGATAAGTAAGGCAGAACTAAAGACGCAATATCATTTTTTAGCTAAAAAAAATCACCCTGACATGGGTGGCAATGCAGTAAAAATGGAAACCTTAAATAATGCCTATCAATTATTGATGAAGTATATAGAAGAGTTTCGTTATACTTTTGATGATGAAGAAATTAATAAGCAATTTTCAGGAGCAAACCATGTCCAACAATTTAAGCCCTAATTATTATTTTAAAGATAGAAAAGATGCATCTAAGCAACTTATTGATAGTTTGCCTTTAGATTTGTTACAAACAAATGAAACTGTAATAATAGGGGTCAGTGAAGGTGGAGTATATTTTGCAAATCAAATAGCTAAAGCTTGCGAAGCGCAGATGGATATTTTATTAGCAGAAGCTATTTTGGCGCCAAATAATTCTGAGCTAGCCATAGCTATGGTTTCGGAAACAGAAGAAGTTGTAATGCATAAAGCTCTTATTGAGGCTTTTGGAATTAATGAAGATTATATTTACAGCCAGGCACATAGAAAATATGAAGAAGATGTGCTAAACTATGTATATAAATATCGTAAAGGCAAAGATTTATTGTCATTAGAAGGAAAGCATGTTGTTCTAGCAGATGAATGTATAGAAACAGGGCTTACTATGATGGTGGCACTAAAATCAGTGATAGCTAGAGGCGCCAAAAATATTTATATTGCAACACCTATTCTAGATTATGCTGTATATGAAAATTTACTTACAGTATGTGATGCTGTATTTTGTCCTCATAAAATACAAAATTATATTTCTATAGAATATTATTATGAAAAATTTCAAACATTTTCTTTTGAAGAAATTGAAACAATGATTGAAGTATAAACAAATATAACACACAAGGAAAATCAAAACAAATGAAAGCTCAAATGATAGAAATAAACATTAATAGTTTAGACGAAAAATATGAATTTAATAAAATAGCAAAACAAGCTTCTGGTGCAGTAATGTACAGACAAGGTAAAGCGGTACTTATCGCTGCTGTAGCGATAGATGAAAAGGCAGTTGATGAAGATTTTCTTCCCTTGACAGTTCAATATATGGAAAAATCTTATGCTGCAGCGAAGATACCTGGTGGTTTTATTAAAAGAGAGACTAAACCAGGAGACTTTGAGACACTAACTTCTCGTATTGTAGATCGTTCTTTACGCCCTCTCTTTCCTGAAGGTTTCCATTATCCTGTGACTATTAGTGTTATGGTGGTAAGTGCAGACAAAGATGTAGATATGCAAGTAGCAGCACTTCATGCAGCCAATGCTGCCTTGTATGTTTCAGATATTCCAGTGACAAAGAGTATTGCAGCAGTGAGAATAGGGACGGTTGGGGATGATATTGTTATCAATCCAACACTTGCAGAACAAAGAGATTCAGAACTTGATTTACTTGTGGTTGGCTCAGGAAAAGATGTTGTGATGATAGAAATGCGTACACTAGCGACAGAAAATGAAACGGCCCAATTTACTAATGAATTTGAAGAAGCTGCATTGGTTGATGTGATTGATATGGCAGCAGAAGCCATAAGTAAGGCCACTTCTTCATACGAAGAAGCCTTTAATCCTCTTGTGCGAGAAGCTTTGGAACTAAATCTACTTGAAGATGAAATAGATGATACATTATATAAATATATAGAAGATAATTATGCCCAAGCAGTAGAAAAAGCAGTACAACACATGGCAAAATCTGAACGTTCATCAGAGCTTAAAAAAGTGCGTGCCTCTATTATGGAAGCTTTGGCTATAGAAGGAAAACAAACAAACAAAGAAGAAGTGAGTAAAGTACTTGAGAAGTATAAAAAAACACTTGTAAGATCCATGATACTTGAAGATAATATCAGAGCAGATGGAAGGGCTTTGGACGAAGTAAGACCTATTAGCATAGAAACAAATCTTTTGCCTTCCGTACATGGCTCTTGTCTTTTTACAAGAGGACAGACTCAAGCATTAGTAACTGTGACACTTGGAGATAAAAAAGATGCTCAAATGTATGAGCTCATTACTGAAAAAAATAGTCAGTCAGAAAACTTTATGCTGCACTATAATTTTCCAGGGTATTCTGTAGGAGAAGCCAAATATATAGGTGCACCAGGAAGAAGAGAGCTCGGACATGGGAATTTAGGGAAAAGAGCTTTGGCACCCTCGTTAGATTTAAATTTTGATGGGACTATTCGCCTGGTTTCTGAAATTTTAGAATCGAATGGCTCTTCTTCTATGGCAACAATTTGTGGAGGATCTTTAGCTTTACATGCAGCAGAAGTAAAAACATCAGCATTGGTAGCTGGTATTGCTATGGGTTTGGTGAGTGAAGATGGAAAATATGCAGTACTTACCGATATTATGGGACTTGAAGACCATGATGGAGATATGGATTTCAAAATAGCCGGTACAAAAAATGGTATTACAGCATTACAAATGGATATCAAGTTAGGTGGTATTGACCTTAGTATTTTAAAAGATGCACTTCAAAAAGCTAAAATAGGTAAAAATCATATTTTAGCCTTAATGGAGGAAGCAGCAAAAACAATAAAAACATCAGATGCTTTGCCAAGTACGGAACATTTTAATGTACATCCTTCCAAGATAGTGGATATTATAGGTAAAGCAGGCGCAACTATACGTGAAATTATAGAAAGATTTGAAGTTTCTGTTGACCTTGATCGTGATGTTGGTGGAGTGAAGCTTTCTGGAGAAGATAAAAAGAAAGTAGCCGAAGCTAAAGCACATATAGAAAGTATAGCTTCAGCTCCTGTAAAAAAACAGATGGAATACAAAGTAGGTGAGAGTTATGGAGGAAAAGTAAAACGTATTGTTGATTTTGGTATTTTTGTTGAAATGCCAGATGGTTTTGATGCTTTACTTCATATTTCAAAAGTGGCAAAAGATCGTGTCAATAATCTTTCACAAAGGTATGCAGAAGGTGATAGTATTACAGTAGTAGTCATGGAACAAAAAGGTAAAAAAGTAGAATTAGCAACTCCTGAATTCCTAGTTTAAGAAAAATATTTATTTACGAAACCCCCTACCCATAGGGGTTTTAAGCACAAATCCCCAAAAAAACCAAAAACCCCTTGACATCTAAGGTACGGGGTGCTATAATACGCGTCCACAAACACAATGACCTTAACTATGTTGGTTAAGAGAGTGCTATGTGAGTGATCTTTG
>Ga0164313_10000767_pt1 | contig 26930 bp, 22 predicted proteins | sample GuaBasSedimGuay4_FD_113735 | JGI IMG/M metagenome (GOLD analysis project Ga0164313, IMG submission 113735) | Subseafloor sediment microbial communities from Guaymas Basin, Gulf of California, Mexico - Guay4, Core 4569-4, 0-3 cm | ecosystem: Environmental > Aquatic > Marine > Hydrothermal vents... | reverse complement strand
TCTGCCATGCCTGCGGCTTCGGCCAGGCGAATCATCTTGGGAGAAAATTCGTCCTCTTCCAGACTGTATATCTCATTATAAGATGTTGCCAGGGCCATTGCCTCTTCATCGATGTAGGGTTGATTGTTGAAATAACCCAGGATTTCAGTGGCTCCGTCTTCCATATCCATGGCCAACTGGGCATCTTTGATATCAATAAAAATGGCCCCCCTGTCAAGCAGGGTATTCCCGAAGCGAATGGTACCGCTGACTGTGAAGGTGTAGAACATCATACTGCCATTCATGGTTGAACCAAAAAGGGTTATCTCGTCGCCAACCGCCACTTCAAATTTTTCGGCAAAATCGTTACTGATTAAAGTCTCTCCCAGCTGGTCGGGAATTTCTCCTTTTACGATGGCATCAGGAATATTTAAACGATCCACCTCCCTGCTTTCAGGTGAAAGAAGGTCTATGGCCGTAACCATGGCCGGGCCCTGTCCTCTGGTTTCACCGTTCTCATCAGGTACGTCCAGAAGTCCTCCGGAACGAATTCGCTCCACCCATTCCATATCGGGATACTCAACATACAGCTGTTTCTTCAATGAAGCAACATCCAGCAGGGCCAGGTCGAGCGGAGCCTGGCCGGAATTTTCATCATAGGCCCGGGTCATTATTTTCACATGTCCTGACGAAAAGCGGGCATTCATGTCGATCATGTCTCCCATGATTCCCTGGAACCAGCCACTCATAAATACAGTCAGAAATACGCCAAGGGCTACCACGATAACCGGCAGGAGGCTCCGGCTTCTGTCCCTTAATATTCCTTTTAGCAGAAATCGTATCATTGTAGTTTTCCTTTTAAAGCTTCAGTTGGTTTCATTTTTGATATTTTCCTGGCAGGGAGATAGCTCACTATGGTGGCAGTTACTACCACAATCATAATGGTCATCAGGATCAGCCGGAAACTATAATAGGGGAAAATGGCTTCTGCCACGGGAATGTCGAAAGCCATATCTTCCGCATAGCCCATACCGATACCGTTTTTATTTAACAGCAGGAGCAAGGGGATGCCATAGGCAGCTCCCAGTAGTATAGCCAGGATGCTATGTGCACCACCTTCAACCGTAAATATGCCAACCACCTGAGCCCGGGTCATACCGAGAGCAATGTAGGTACCGATCTCCTTTTGCCTGCGAAAGATGGAGAGTACCTGGGTATCAAAAATTGCAATAAGGGCAATGATCAGGAGCAAGCCCTGCAGGACGGATCCCCCCATCTTCTTTGAGTCAATGATTGCTTGAAGATCTGCCAGCAGAAATTCATTGTCCTTGAAATCCCAGCCTTCCAGTTCGCGCATTTCAAATGTCTCTCCGGCTACCAGCAGGGTTGCCTCATTTTCCATGGCAAGCATTTCCTGGAGATTAGAAAGGGCAATATAAACCTGCCCGTTATCGACAGAAGGAACATCACATTTGAATACATCTGCAATTTCCACTTCCCGGGCATCGAAGGTGCCATTCTTATCTCTCCAACGTAGCAGGAGCTTGTCGCCTACCTCAAGGTTGGCTGAATGGGCCATGCTCTTTCCGATAATAGCGTAGTCTGTCCCGTTTGCCTGTGGCAGTTTCGAAGAGGGAAGCTCCAGAACCTCCTGTTCCGGATCAATCCCCCTGAGGGTAACACTCATGGCGCGACCCTGCGGATAGGCTGTTGCCTGAGAAACCAGAACCGGCGCGAGAGTTTTGTTTTCTATCTCTTTCAGGAGATCCTCCGAAATGGGAGAATGAGAGTCTTCGATGGTAAAAGGATCATATTTGTCATAGGCAGGGTGCCAGAATTGTCCTACACCAGTTTCCCATGCAGCAGTATCCCTTTGCGCCTGTCGGTTCCAGCCATCAATCATCCCATTATAGAAGATAATGAGCACAAAGGCGAATGACAGGGCAAGTACATTGAGCCAGGTTCTTAAACCTGCACCCAGTAAATTTTTAAATGCCAGTTTTAATGAGAGCATGATTTCAGTTTTTTGAATTCTTCATGAGTTCGTCCTTCACGATCTGTCCGTCTTCAAGAGAGACTTTCCGGTTCAGATATTGCATCACCTTTTCATCATGGGTAGCAAATATAAAAGTGGTATTCAGCTCCTTATTCAGACTCTTCATGGTCTGAAGAATGTGATGGGAATTTTTGGAATCCAGGTTGGCCGTGGGTTCATCGGCCAGCACAATTTCGGGTCTCTTTACCATCGAGCGGGCAATGGCCACACGCTGGCATTCACCTCCTGACAGCATAGCGGGTTTTGATTTGATCTTATCGGTTAATCCCACCCACTCAAGTGCGTCAGTTACAGCTTTTTTACGTGCATTTGATGAAAGTTTCTGCAGCAACAGGGCAAACTCTACATTCTCATACACCGTGTATACAGGCAGCAGGTTATAGGTCTGAAAGATAAAGCCAATGTGCCTGTTCCTGAGTTTAGACGATTGCTTATGACTCAGGGATGCAATGGAGTTATCAAGCACGGTCACCACTCCCTCGGAGGGAGTATCCAGGGAACCAATTATATTAAGTAAGGTGGTCTTGCCCGATCCACTGGGACCCACCAGGCCCAGGAATTCACCTCTGTCAATAGTGAGATTCACGTTATTCAGTGCTGTAAATTCCGATCTCCCCACAGGGAAACGTTTTACCAGTTTTTCAATTCTAATAATTGAGGAATTTTCCATTGTACTTGATTTAATGATTGAATACAAACATAAGTTGAATGCCTCTTCCAGCATATAGATTCTGAATGGTCTCCTGGGTTGGTATCCTGTAATCGTCTGGATTCCAGTAGGCCATTAGATACATGGTGAGGTGTTTAAATGACCTTTCCCAGTTAATAAAGTTATAGATGCTGTTGTTATCCCAGTCATAGTAGATAATGCCACTGATGTTATCAAAAAGACCAATGGGATAGGAGATGGACATCAGCGAAAATGTGGTGCTGTTTTGAAAATGAAACGCCTTTTGGTCATAGGCAACCAGTAATTGTTCGAAGATTACATAAAGGCCGTTTCCCACCCCAAAGGTATAGTCCGCTCCTATGTTGAGGAGTTCCTGGTTGGTGAAGGCGCCCAGGTCCTCGCTGTTGTTTACCCAGGATCCCTCTAGCCAGGCACCTACTACCAGGTCCATCCGGACATCAAATCCTATGCGGTTCTCCTGGACCCGGGAATATTCCGGTAATACCCCGTTTAAACCCCTGGTGTCTGAAACTCTGTGATGGTATGAGAGGGCAGCCTCTCCGGCAGGAATGGGTGATTGGAACCGGCCTCCGAACTCAGGGATGCCCTGGGTTGTACCTGCAAAATCCCAACCTCTGGGATCCTGATTCCCGTAGAGGCTCCATAACCAGAGATTGGCATTGTTCAGAAAATAGTAGCGGGCCAACACTCCCCACACGCCGTCGGTAAGGCCCAGGGGATCACGGGGATCCACCTCATCAAACCACATGAGGGGGCGAAGCAGGTGGGCAGATCCGAAATTGATCTTTTGCAGACCGACCCTCACTTCAAATTGCCTGCTGGAGTATCGTCCCCACACACGATATGGTTTAATACTTCCATTTGAGCTGATGGTATCAAATGGGTGAAAACCAAAGTTGCCGCTGATGTTGGCAGAGGCCTCAAAGTCGATGAGCTTATCATCTGGTAGTTGTATCTCATAATTGAGCTGTGGAATATACCGCCCTCCCATATAGATGGGCAAGTCCAGTCCTCCATTGTACAGGGTCCATGCTGATAACTGGCCCTTGAATGTGAGGCTGTCCTGAGACTGAGCGAACAATCTCCCCGGGATGGCCAGAAAAAGCCCTATAAACCATATGGACCTAAAGCGATACATGATGTTAATCGTGTGGAGTAATTCCGTATAGAAACAGATTTGTGAGCTCCATAACAAGCTCCTGAGGGGTATCGAAATAGGTCATCAGCTCATCGTTCATAACCGACTCCGTGGTCTTACTGATGTAGCTAAAGAAGAAGGGGATATTCAGATCTTTTCTGATCCACCCATCTTCCTTTCCCTTATTGTACACATTAATAATCTCAGCAAACATCTTTTTGGTTTTCTCTTCCATGTATGTTTTGAGCCCCTCCTCAGGATTGACATAGAGATCTTTAATAAATTCCTCGCCGATTCCCTTGATGCTATCGGATTTCAGTTGAAGAATTTTTTTAAATGTCTTTTCCGGCGTCTCATGATCTTCAGAAAGCTTTCTGATCATAACCAGGTTTTTCTCGATAATTGCGTCCAGGATGGTGGTGGCCAGCTTCAACTTGTTGGGAAAAAACTTGTAGAAGGTCATTTTACTGACCCCTGCTTCCCTGCAGATCTCCTCGATGGTCACCCTCTTGAAGCCAAACTTCCAGAATAGCTCTTTTCCGGTGGCCAGGATCTGGGTTCTTTTCGGATTGGACGTAAAGCTCATAACTATACGAATAATGTAAATATATACTTAATACGTACAAATATATGATAAAAGTATTCGGTTGTCAAGAGAAATTGGAGATTTCTCAGATTTTGTAACTTACCTGTATGGAAGGAATTGGGTATACCATTACTGTGGATACTACTGAAAACAGAATCCCTGTCCGGATTAACATGGTTAACCTGAACAGGGATCTCAGAAGTTAGCTCGAAAAATGTTAATCTCCGCTTTTACCGTAGTTGGGCAGCACCCTGGCACTGGGATCATTTACATCACAGTTCTCCCACTCTTTATTAGGCATCCAGAAATCAGCCACGGTCTTTGAACAACCAGGGAAATGACTTTCAAATATATCTCTGTACATCAGCGATTCTTTTGAGATGGGAGTAGCATGCTGATATTTATATTTAGCTGTAGCCAGGTCATCATCACTGTACATCTCCTCTGCATAAGCTTTTAGGTTATCAACCACGCTATGCCCCACTGCATCTGAAAATGCCGCTTTCTCTCTATATAAGATATCATGTGGCAGGTAATCTCCTTCAAATGCCATGCGAAGCAGGTATTTACCCACTCCAGTATAGTTCATTTTTTTCTCGGGCGGAATACTCATTACATATTCAACAAAATCAAGATCACCAAAAGGTACCCTGGCCTCAAGCCCGTTGGAGGAGATACTCCTGTCAGCCCTCAGAACGTCGTACATATAGATTTCGGTCAGCCTTTTTTCTGCTTCTTTCTGAAAGGCATCGGGTGAAGGGGCAAAATCGGTATACTTATAGCCAAAAATCTCGTCGCTGATCTCACCAGTCATCAATACCTTTACATCGGTGTTTTCGGAGATGTACTTGCTTACAAGGAACATCCCCATGGAAGCCCTGATGGTGGTAATGTCATAGGACTCAATGTTAAAAATCAGGGTACTCAGGGTATCAAAAATATCCTGCTTTGTGAACAGTACCTCTGTGTGATCAGCACCTAGGTAATCGGCAACAATCCGGGCATATTTGGTATCGATGGGATCCTTATCAATTCCCACAGCAAAAGTTTTAATGGGTTTATCCATCATTCTGGCAGCAATGGCACAAACCAGGCTGGAGTCAAGGCCTCCACTGCAAAGAAAACCCACAGGAACATCTGCGTGGAGTCGTTTTTCGACACCTTTTGTAAGCAATTCGTTGATCCTTTGGAATACCTGTTCAGTATCGTCATCAACAAACTCTTTGACCTCGGCAATATCACGGTAACATACAAATTTGTCACCGTCGTAAATGTATCCGGGAGGGAAGGGTTTCACATCCTGACACAGCTCACTGAGAGCCTTCATTTCACTGGCAAACATGATCTTGCCATCTGATGCATAGCCGTAAAACATGGGGCGAATTCCCACTGGGTCCCTGGCAGCAAAATACTTATCTACTTCAGCGTCATAAAGAACACATACAAATTCGGCATCCAGTCTTCTGGCAGTCTCTTCCATCCCCAGTTCTTTGAACATGGGAATGATGACTTCACAATCACTTTCTGATTGAAATTCATACCTGTCCGTGTACTCTTCCATCAACGTCTGATAGTTATAGACTTCACCATTGGCCACCAGGTGAAGGTTATTGGATATGAGTGGCTGGTTGCCATCGTCAGATGTATCAATGATCTTTAACCGGTGAAAACCCATCCAACCTTTGTCTCCGAAATCAGCGGCAACGCTATTGTCTGGTCCACGGTACTTAATTTTTTGAAATTCGCTGGCTACACTTAGCCTGAGCATTTTGTCTCCTCCCGTATAGACTGAAAATCCGCACATAATTCAATATTTTTATTACAAATTCATAGTAAATAGGGTTCAAATATATGAAATTATAATTAAAAACAACAAAAAAATGACAAAAACAACTTTTAATGGCTTGTTGAGTAATAAATCGTAAGTTGATTATAATTCAATTACCAGCTGCTGGTTCTTGGCTTTTAAGGATGAATAATCCACTGCTATGGTTCCTTTACCCGCAATCAGGAACTGGTATTCTACCTTCCCAAATCCTGGCATGTGGATGAATTGAATTTGAGGCTTGTGTTCTTTATATACAGCCTGATTCATATGAGCATCCTTCAACTCACCTCCAGCTACCACATCTACTGAAGCTCCTGAAACTTTCAATATATCTTTTCTATGGGACTTGTTTTTAAGAGACTGATAGGTCAGAGTAGGAATGGCATTGTCGTTTAAAAGCCTGATACGAATCTGGTAAAGATCTTTTCCAATTTTCTTTTTCTCCATTAGCTCCATCTTAATTTCAGGAGTTTGAGCGGCTGAGAAGATAACAGAACTGGCGTTGCGATGAACCAGATCCTGCAGCATGAAAGGGTGGGGTAGCCTGGAACTCATTTTGGTCCACCCACCGATCTCAATTTCCCCATAAAGAGGATGGTGAAATGGGGTCCATGACTTATAAAGCTCACCCTGGGCCACATGGTCATTAAACTTCAGGCGTTGGTGATTGGTATCATCGGGCCCCGATTCCCGGTTACGTTCACCTGGTTTTTTCAACTCTTTGTTAAGGGCATAGGTCTCAGATTGAGATTGGAACAATTCGCCCACAAATCCATAAGACCCAATGATGTTGGTTGTAAATCCTGTAAAGTCCCCATAGGTAGAGTAGAGGTCCTTCCATACCAGTAAATAGCGGTATCCGGGAGTAATCATCTCGCTGTTCTCTCCCAGATAGTCATACACCTTCAGATCTCCTGAAGGAAATTCTCCCTCTGCTTTGGTTGAGGGACCTCTTAGAAACATCCCTCCTGCATTGTGAAAAGCCCAGACCATGATCACATTGGGTCGCTCGAGCAGATAGTTTGCTATGGCTTTCAATCCCGTGCCCGAAAGAGGGTAGTATCCTGCTCCCCTCTGGATATAGTTGGGTTTCCAGTTATACCCCCAGTTTCGGTTGGGGTCCACATAACCCTCGTTATCCTCATTGATCCTGCCATCACCATCGTTATCAATTCCCTCTCTTCCAAGGAGAATCCATTCGCCCTTCTCTCCGGGCTTCACGCGGACCATCAATCTGGAATCGAAAGGATCGGTTCGGTGGGTACCGTTGGGATCCCTTTTTCTCATGTCACATATGTTGCCATCGCCATCCAGATCGTCATAAGGATCTTCATCGAATAGTCCGTCTTTATCATCATCTTTGGGTCTGCGAATGCTTCTGCTCGAACTGGAGGTATTTGCATCCTTAAAAAAATGGTATCGTCCATCCACATTGACGGCCGGAATGATATAGAAACTGTTTTTATCCACCAGTGAAGTAATCTGGTCATTTTCGCCGTAACTGGTGAGCAACCTGTTGGCCAGGTAGAGACAAACCTCTCCGGCCTGAACTTCATTGCCATGAATGTTACCGTCCACATATACACCTGGTTTGGACAGGTGATCGCCCGTATTTGGATTTGAGATGGTCAGTGCATAGATAGCTCTTTTCTCATCGCTGTAACCTACCAGGTCCAGCGAGGTGAGATTTGGATATTCGCGGTGAAGTGCCTTTATGGCTTCAACCAGCTGGTCGTAATCATAGTAGCGGTCAAACCGAAGAGGGACTCCTATATCCTGTGCGGAGATGGATCCTGAAACAATAATTCCCAAAGCGAATAATAATATGAAGCTCTTTTTCATGATTCTATCCTCCTATATTTATTGTTTTCAGATCGTGGCCTGCGGTCTTACTACTAAGTTTAAGCGTGATCTTTCCTGGTTTTTCCATATGTATAATCAGCGTTGTTTTAACTCTCGATTTTCCAGCAACACGGCCGATGGGAGTTCTATCATATCCTGAGATAAATTCCACCTGCTCCCCTTCAAGAGAAAGAACTGCTGGAGCAGGTTGTCTGTTTCTGCTACCCATATCCGTAGGGAAAGGAATAAATGCACGGTTTTCGATCCAGATATCCAGTTGATATACTCCATTTCCGTTGGAGGTGGTTTTAATCTCATAGATGTGCAGGTCGGGGAACTCTTTAGCCAGTTTCAGAATCCATGGAACCTGGAGCTGCAAAAGAGAATCTGTCCACTCATAGGGCGGGGTGGTAGCCAGGTAAGGTACAAATCCACCAATCTCCACAGCTCCCAGTGATGGGTGATCAAAAGGCTCCCACTCTACAAATCCCTTGTTTCCGGGCTTGCTGTCGGCATATGCCAGTAGTGCTTTATCTGATTCAGCAGAGGACTTTGGATCAGCTTCCGCAGTATCCTTTTCAATTCCCCAGAGATCCATACTAAATACCGGGACCCCCACCTGGAAGTATCCCCAGAGTTCAAATGAACCATCCTTTGCCGGATCAGGTCCGATCCTCTCGCTTATGACTCCCTGCTCCTTTAGAAAGGATTTGTAGGCTTTGGCATATTTCTCATAAAAAAGAAGATCTCCTGGTTGTGGATTTAATGCCGCACCCAATCCAAGATAGCCAGCGATCATTGCTTCATCCACATTCATCTGAGGGTTTTCGGCTTTAATTATATCAACCAGCTCTTTTAAGGTATAGATTTTTGTATGGTCCAGGTTAAATTGCCGGGCTTGCCTTTCTGATAGCTTGATCTTATTCAGGTCTGCCTCACCCTTCCTTCCTCCTACAGGTGGAGTGAAGCACCAGTTGGTTGAACCAAAGGAGACGATCATGGCTATATCGGGATGTTCAAAAACAAATTTCATAACGGCATAGGATTCTGGTGCAGAACCAGGAAAGTTGCCCCCGCTTGCAGTATAGTGCTTAAATAGCTGTGGAAAGTTTATCCCCACATTGGTCCCACCAGGTCCATCTTCATTGTATTTCCCATCATTGTCTTCATCCGTGCCTTCTGTATATACTTTATAGATCCCCTGCTCCCCCTTTTTGGAATCGGCTTTCTGCATGAGCCTGGGATCTTCTTCAGATACAACCCATTCTCCATCGGGATGCCTTACACGCATTTTTGTAATCCAACCATCTCCGTTCAGATCATTCACTCCATCTTCATCGGTCTGGTCATCTTTGTCATCGTTAGTGGGAAGGTCATTTCTGGTATCCTCGAAGAGTGGGTTTTGGAAAAAGCCTGCTGCGGCATCGGGATTCCCCAATGGCAGAATGTACCAGTTCAAGGAGTCGAAATAAGCCGATTCCGAGAGTATGGTTTCAGCCAGAAAAATGGCCCCTTCAGTGGTTAGAGGTCGGTCTCCCTCGAGATTGGCTCCCACAAAAACAGAAGGATTTGCTTCCTTTGCAGTTTTCGTTTTTTCCCCAATCCTAATGATCTGAACAGGTCTTTCACCTGGTGAGGTAGCAATGTTGTAGGAAGTAACCAAACCGGGATATTTACTCTCAAGTTGCTTTATCCAGCTGACCACTTGATCGGGTGATTTATAACCTGCCGACTGGGCCTGAGAAACTAATGGATAAACCAGGATTGATAGAGAAAGGAAAATTCTTAACAGGAAAAAAGATCTTTTCATTACATGGGATTTAAGCCGTTGAAGCTAGTGAAAAATGAAACAAAACCAGAACCGATTTATCCAAATTCTGCAATGGACTTCAATGTGTCCATATTCGCTACCTGTATGGTCTTCCCGTAAATCTTGAGGATTCCGTCCCTGCGGAATTCGCTCAGTGTGCGGATCACATTCTCGGTGGTCATACCCACATACTCTGCCATCTCTTTTCTCGTAAGAGGTAAATCAAATTCCGACGATTGGTATATATCCTGTGAGAAATAGATCAGCAGGAAAGCCACCCTTCCCCGGAGGTGTTTCTTTCGAATCTCGAGCGAATCAAGGATGATCTGGTCAGCCACCAGGCTCATCTGCCTTAAGAGATTGAGCGCAAGCTTCCCGTTCTCCAGAACTAATTTTTTTACCTCTGACATTTTGATGTTGCAGGTCACCGAGTCCTCAAGTGCAGTCACAGAATAGTTATACGTGTTGTTGGAGAATACACTTAGCAAACTCACATAGTCAAATGGCTTGGCTATGGTGATTATTTGTTCCTTCCCACCAGAATCACTTCGGTATAATTTCACCAGTCCGCTTTTCAGGTAAACAAAGTCCTGAATTTGCATTCCCTCTTTAAGAATGACTTCACCTGTGTTGAATTCCTTTTCTATTTTCGCTGAGCAAATGATATCCAGGTGATCATCGTCAAGGGTTTCAATGAAAAGCCCCTTTAATTCGCAAAGTTCACAACTGCAGCTGGGATCCATTTGTATCAATCTAAATGTTGGTCAACATATCCTAAAATGATAGTTGTCATGTTATGATAATTATCATATCGTTATTAAAATCACACTGCTTAGATTGATGCTATGTTTGTAGCCCAACAACAGAAATATGTTTCGATAACGATTTGAATTCTAAAATAAACAGTAATAATATGAAAAACATTTTAATATTAGGGGGTGGTACAGCGGGTACTATGATGGCTAATAAGTTTTTTAAGGCTCTGGATCGTCAGGAGTGGCAAATTACCATTGTCGACCAGCATAAATCCCATTACTATCAGCCTGGATTCCTTTTTATTCCTTTTGGGATCTACAATAAATCCGATGTGATTAAGCCCAAGGGTGATTTCTTCCCTTCAGGTGTTAAGGTAATTTACCAGGAGATTGACAAAATTAATGGAGAGGAGAACAGGGTATCTCTTATGGATGGCACCTCCCTGAAGTACGACTACCTGATTATTGCTACAGGAACTCAGATCCGTCCTGATGAGACACCCGGGCTTCTGGGTAATGAGTGGAGAAAGAGTATTTTTGATTTTTACACCATCGAAGGAGCTGTGGCATTGCAGCAATTTTTCAAAACCTGGGAGGGTGGAAAACTGGTGATGTGTATAGCAGAATTGCCATTTAAGTGTCCGGTTGCACCCATAGAGTTTGTTTGTCTGGCCGAAGCCTACTTCACAGAGAAAGGGATCAGGGACAAAGTCGATATTACCTATGTAACCCCCCTGGCAGGAGCATTTACCAAACCCATTGCGACTAAAATGCTAAGCCAGCTTTTGGATGAGAAAAACATCAAGGTGGTTCCCGATTTCTATCTCGAGAGTGTGGACAATGAGAAGAAGGTGCTTAAATCCTACGATGAGCTGGAGATACCTTTCGATGCGCTTACCATTGTGCCTTTGAATATGGGTTCAGAAATGATTGAGCGAAGCGGACTGGGTGATGATATGAATTATGTGGAGACAGATAAGGAGACCCTTCAATCAAAAAAATTCGAAAATATTTTCGTTCTGGGTGATGCAGCTAATCTTCCTACTTCCAAAGCCGGTTCTGTAGCTCACTTTGCAGCGGAAATCCTTTTTGAGAATATGATGAATGCCTTCGAGAACAGGCCAATGACAGCTAAATTTGATGGACATGCCAACTGCTACATTGAGACAGGTTACGGCAAAGGAGCGTTGATTGATTTTAATTACGATACAGAACCACTTCCAGGAACATTCCCACTTCCGGGAATAGGGCCTTTTGGACTTCTTAAGAATACCAAGATCAACCATTACGGAAAAATGATTTTCCGTTGGATTTACTGGCATATTCTTTTACGCGGCAAGGAGATGCCCATAGAAGCACATATGACCATGGCAGGAAAGAAAGAAACCATTGATTAACTGAACCCGACATGGCAGAAGATACTTCAAAACAAATTGCTGAGTTGAATCAGAAGGTCGATATGATCCTCGAATACGTAAACCAGCAACGATTAAAATCCCAGGCGGTTGACGACCTGGTAGCCGATGCTTCGATCATCGGTAAGGATGTGTACGATTCTACGGTCAAAGCACTTGATGACCATGAGGTGGTATTGGATCCCGATCAATTGAGAGAACTTGGAATCAGGGTGGCTCAAAATGTGGGGAATTTTAATTCCATCCTTGACACACTTGGTAGTGCCATGGACTTGATGAAGGATGTGGGTCCCATTGCCAATGAGGTGATTATCGATACCACCAAAAAGCTTCATGAATTTGAGCAAAAAGGCTATTTCGAATTCCTTAGGGAATTTGGACAGATCATCGATAACGTTGTAATCCATTATGGAGTTGAAGATGTTCGGATGTTGGCCGACAATGTGGTGGCCATGCTGGATGTGGTGAAAAATCTGACACAACCCGATATGCTTAAATCCATTGACAATGCAGTCAGAATATTCGCAAACCTCGAAATGGATGACATTCCTGAATACTCCATATTCAAGGTGATGCGTGAAATGAATACACCGGAAATGAAGAGAACACTTGGATTCTTTATGACCTTTTTGAAAAATATGAGTAAAAATACTATTAATCAAGAACCTATAAATTAGAAGATTATGGCACAAGTAACATTAGCAGGACAAACTGTTGAAGTAAACGATGAAGGATACATGGTTGATGCTTCCCAGTGGAACAAAGAGATTGCAGCTGAAATGGCAAAAGAGCAGGGGATTGAACTTTCTGATAAGCACTATGAAGTACTGGAATTCTTACGTAGTACAAGTGAGAAGGGTGAAACGCTTACAATAAGGAAAGTTGGGAAATCGGGGATTGTAGATATCAAAGGATTATACCAATTGTTCCCGGGCGGACCTCTGAAATATTCATCCAAATTTGCTGGTATTCCCAAGCCCGCAAGTTGTGTTTAATACATAAAAACTAGAAACGATGGCAAACACTGAAACACCGTTAAAAAAGGTATGCATCATAGGTGCCAAGGGCACCATTGAAGATGTATATGCAACACTGGTAATGGCTAATGGAGCCGTAATGGAAGGTATTGAAACAAAAGTATTTTTTACTTTCTTCGGGCTTGATGCAATTACCAAGAAGCAGATGAACAAGATCAAAACAGCAACTATCGGGAATCCAGCCATGAGAGCACCGGGTGGGTTACCATTCCCCTCTATTCTTGGAATGCTTCCAGGTGTAGAAGCAGGAGTCTCAGCGATGATGATGAAATCTATGGAGAAACTGGATATTCCTCCGGTGGACGAGTTCCTTGAGATGATTACTGCTGGTGGTGGCGAGATCTACGCCTGTAAGTTGGCAATGGATATGTTCAAGCTTGAAAAGGAAGATTTGTGGGATGAGGTGAAAGATGTATTGACTATTGGAGAGTTCTATGCCATGTGCGGAGGTGAGAACACACAGATCATCTTTACGTAATATCCTTCGCGGATACGATATTGCTGCTAAACCGCATGCCTTGCATCCTCCAGGCAGCTAACATCACATCCGCTCAGGATGATAAGATTGCACGCTGAATGTAACGAAGAGGGGGGGAGCTTTAAGAGGGCTTCCCCTTCTTCTTTTCCCCAATGTAGAGGATGGAGTCGCCATCCTCAAATTCTTTGTAGAATCTGATAAGCAAAGGATCAAATCGATCTTCAAAAAGGGTTCTGATACCTGCATCTGTATGATAATTAACAAACAGGTCGTTATAGATCTCAGAATCTTCCCCCCTCCAGAAGGTGTGACAAACAATACCGTCAGGATTTAAAATCTCGAACTGTCTTTTAATGGAGGCCTCCAGGGCTTCATCTTCAAGGTGATGTAACACTTTATTTGAATAGATCCCGTCAAAAGTACGATCTGTGTCCAGGGTGGAGGCATCCAGATCAGCGAACTCTCCATCGGGAAAGTATGCTTGCAAATGCTTCAGAAACTCCTTCGAGAAATCAGAACCAACCACATGGTAGGACTCACTTAAGATTTTCCAGTCCGTTCCTGGTCCTGACCCAATTTCAAGCAAATCGGAGCCGGCTGGCAGGAACTCTTTAAGCCTGATAATGTTTTGGTTGCCATCATGATCCCTGGCCAATTTGATATACTCCTCCACCGACTCTTTTGTATGGTAATATTTGTCCATGGTATCTGCCTGAAAGATCTTATTGCCCCCCGAACTCCATCAGGAAAGCCTTGATAAATGGATCCAGATTCCCATCCAGCACAGACTGCACATTTCCTGTTTCCTGATTGGTACGCAGGTCCTTCACCAGTTTGTAGGGATGCAATACATAATTTCGGATTTGGGAACCCCATTCGATCTTCATCTTATTGCCTTCGATCTGTGCCTGCTTTTCCCTTTTCTTTTGTAACTCGATCTCATAGAGGTGCGATTTCAGAATCCGCATGGCATTCTCCCGGTTCTTCAACTGTGAACGTGTTTCCGTATTGTCCACGGTAATTCCTGTGGGCAGGTGGCGAACCCTTACACCGGTTTCCACTTTATTTACATTTTGTCCCCCGGCTCCACCCGACCGGAAGGTATCCCATTCAATATCGGCGGGATTCACCACAATTTCGATGGATTCGTCGATTACCGGGGTCACAAATACGGATGCAAAAGAGGTGTGCCGGCGATTGGCGGAGTCGAAAGGCGAAAGCCGAACCAGGCGATGAACCCCGTTTTCGCTCTTTAGGAAACCGTACGCATAATCTCCTGTGAACTCCAGGGATACAGATTTTATTCCCGCTTCATCACCCTGAACCATATGCAGCTCCTTGACCTTATAGCTTTGCTTCTCCCCGTAACGAAGGTACATACGCATGAGCATCTCTGCCCAGTCCTGGCTCTCCGTTCCACCTGCCCCTGAATTAATTTTCAGAATGGCCCCCAGACTATCCGCTTCATTGCGAAGCATATTTTTTGATTCCAGTTCTTCAGTGAGAGTCAAGGCGATGCTGAATTGGGCATTTACCTCCTCCTCTGTTGATTCTCCAGCCTCAAGAAATTCTGAAAGTACATTCAGGTCATCAATGGCAGTTTGAACTCCATCATAACCTTCAACCCAGCTCTTCAGTCGGGCGATCTTTTTTAATTGTTCTTCTGCAGATTTTGGATTATTCCAGAACTCAGGATCATGAGTTCGTTGTTCTTCCTCTTCAATTTGAATGGTTTTGCCATCCACGTCAAAGATGCCTCCTTAACGCATCCAGGCGCCTGTTCAGATCTTTGATCTGGTCGGTTGTAATCATATCAAGAAATATTTCATCAAAGATAGAAAAGAAATCAATTCAGGAACCGATGGATCAGATCTGACTCAAAGCCCCTGCCGGCTGCGAACCTGAATAGCTTTCCCTTCCTGGTAAAATGATTGGATTCATTTATTGTTGCGGATTTGGCTTTGATCAGGTTTTCACAGACCTGTTCATACTCTTCTTTATTGATCTCGGCAAGGGCCTCTTCAATAACTGACTCATCTATCTTTTTCTGGCGCAGCATGGCAGTGATCTTTACCTTGCCCCAGCGATTTAATTTGAATTTGTCCTTTACAAAGAATCTTGCATACCTGTGGTCATCCAGGAACTTCTCCTCCTGCAGTTTCCGGATCACCATATGGGCCACATCTGTATCCACACCCCAGGTTCGTAGTTTATCCAGGATGGTTCCTGTGCAGTGTTCCTGTTTGCTGCAAAGAGCTGCTGCTCTCCTGAGTGCATCTTTATAGGATGAACTGTTATTTTCTTCCATTGACGAAACGTTCTTTTCCATGGATATCTTTGGTAATGGCCACATGTTCGAATCCTGCTTTGTTAAACAACCGGGCAGTCTCTTTCCCAAATCTTTCATTAATTTCTACCCAGAACAAACCACCTGATTCCAGCTTATTCATGCAGAAAGCTGCGATGGACCTGAAATAGACCAGGGGTTCACTATTATTAACAAAGAGTGCAGACCCGGGTTCAAAGTCAAGTACGTTTTTTGTCATCATTTCTTTCTCACTTTTCAACACATAAGGAGGATTGCTTACCACCAGGCTGAAGGGGCCTTCTAAGTTCATCAACTCCGGATCCAGCATGTCCCTCTGAACCCATTTGATATCCAGGTTATTAAGTCTACCGTTAATATTAGACATTTCGAGTGCCCCCTTGCTCAAATCAACTCCGGTAACATCAGCTTCAGGGAACAATTTTTTCAAGGCCAGAGCTATACAACCCGATCCTGTTCCCAGATCAATAATTCGGTTGCCGGTGTGGCTCCCAGCAGATCCGATATTGAGTACCATTTCCTCAGTTTCGGGCCTGGGAATTAGTACAGATTCATCCACCAGAATCTTCATATCACAGAAATATGTGTAACCCAGAATATATTGAATGGGTCTCCCACTATGAATTTCGGTTACAATTTCCGTAATTTGCACTTTGGTAGCTGTTTCGGGAATTCTGTTTGGGTCATGTAAATAGACAGATGAGGGATAACCCACATGCTCTAAGATCAGTTTGGCGATGGATGAGGATTCATTTCCGGAATATATTTTCCGAAGCTCTCTTAGAAGGACAAGCCTGATCTGTGCAATAGTGGCATGGTTTTGGAACATAATCAAATGTAATAATAAACTGCATCTTGCTTACAGAGAAAGATAATAGATACATGTGGCGCTGTTTCGAGCTGGCTCGAAAGGGTTTGGGTATGACGAAAACGAATCCCCTGGTAGGAAGTGTGATTGTGCACAATGACCGGATCATAGGGGAAGGATTCCACCACGAATTTGGAGGCCCGCACGCTGAAGTAAATGCCATTCGCTCTGTAAAGGATTGTACTCTATTACCTCAGTCGACCCTTTACTGCAGCCTGGAACCCTGTGCCCATCATGGAAAAACTCCTCCATGTTCTATGATGATACATAGGAAGAGCATTGGTCGGGTGGTCATCGCAAATTCGGACCCATTCCCGAGTGTGAATGGGGAGGGAATCAGAATGATGGAAGAAGCTGGCATTAATGTGGAGACCGGTTGTCTGGCTGAAGAGGGATATCATCTGAATCGCCGTTTTTTTCGTTATCTCAACAGCAAGCGTCCCTATGTAATTTTGAAGTGGGCCCAGACTACAGATGGATTTATTGATCTTGAACGGGAGCCAGGTGAAACCGAGGGCCCCAGGTGGATCACTGATAAGTTGAACCGGACCCTGGTTCATAAATGGCGGTCAGAAGAGGCTGCAATCATGGTGGGTACCAATACGGTGATTGCCGATAATCCCAGTTTGAATGTCCGCAGGTGGACCGGGGAAAACCCCATTCGGATCACCATGGACCGAAATGGCAGGTTGCCCGATAGTACACATATACTGGATGGAAAGCAGGATACAATGATTTTTACTGGAGTTCCGGGGAAATATTTAGGAAAAACCAGGAGCATTCATATAGATCCTTCATATGAGCTTGGGGATGTGCTGGAGGAGCTTTACGATCAGAAGGTGATTTCCCTGTTTGTGGAGGGAGGTGCCAGGTTACTCACCTCTTTTATCGAGGCAGGTTTATGGGATGAAGCCAGAGTTTTTACAGGGAAGATGGCCTTCAGTCAGGGAGTAAGTGCTCCTAATCTGGCCATAACTCCGGATGAAACACTTTATTTCAGTGATACAAAGCTTGAGATTTTTAAAAACCAAACAAGCTAGTGAAGTAACATTAAGAGAACTAACTACGTACAAGTCTGTTAAATGAGAAGTATTATACCGGGTATAGTCTAATAAAATGAAGAGAGTTACATATATAATTATTCTGTTGCTGGCATTTACCACCACAGTTGTGCAATCTCAATCGGCCAGGCAATATTTTAAGGCTGGGGAAGATTTCTCAAGGGCAATGAATTACAGCGATGCGATCGAACAGTTTAGCAAAGCCATCGAACTGGACCCCGATTTTGATAAGGCCTATATCAGTCGTGCAGATGCATACTCAAAAATGGGTGAGCATGAAAATGCCGCCAGGGATTATGACCGTGCACTGGTATTTGATGAAAAAGAGTCAGAACTTTTCTATTTTTCAGGGAAAGAGTGGTATCTGGAAGGGAACAACGAGCTGGCAGTGGAAAAACTTAGCCGGGCCGTAGATTTGAAGGGGAACTTCCTTGAAGCATACCAGATCAGATCAGTGGTTTATATGGAGCTGATGGAGTATGACCTTGCCCTGGAAGACTGTATTAAGTGCCTGAAATTGAAAGAAGATGAAGCAGCCTATTATAACATTGCACAGGTCTATGAAAAGCTGGAAATGTACGATGATGCGGAAGAGGCATATAAACATGCCATAAATGAGAACGGGAGGATTGTTCAGACCCACTTTGCTTTTGCAAAGCTATTATATGAAAGGGGAAAATATAGTCAGGCCAATACTTCCATTGTACAGGCACTGCAACTGGAGCCCACCCTTCTTGATGGTATTTTGCTTCAAAGTCAGATCTTATCAGCCCAGGGTAGTTATCCCAAGGCCAGTGAAGTTCTCTCTATGGCTTCTATTGAGTATCCCGATGAGGCAAGGATCTATGTCTACCGTGGAGATATAAACAGCCTGATGAATCAGCCCAGTTATGCGATCATAGATTACGGAAAAGCCATTGAACTTAATCCGGACAGTGCGGAGGTCTTTTATAAAAGAGCCGTAGCCTATGAAGCTATAAGGGATTATGAAAGGGCGCTATCGGATTACGAAATATTGGTATCCATGTCGAAATATAATGGTACAGCTCTAAGACTGTACGAGGATGCAAACCAACGTATGTTTGAGATAAACAGGGAAGAGGTCAAACCCAGGGTTACTTTGAAGGATCCTGTATCAGGTGAAGGTAATATTGTTGATGTTTCCAAGGAGATTATGGTGATCAATGTAACCGGACTTGTGGATGACCAGAGTGAAATAAAATCTCTGCAGGTAAATGGATTTACAGTACCTGTGGAAAAAACGGATGAAGGATTCCTCTTCCTTGCCAGTGTAAGTCTTGCGACTTCCAACCAGATCATCGTACAGGTTTCGGATATCTATGACAATACTGAAACAGCTATTTTTCCTATTAGACGCACTGAAGTGGATCCCCCCATTGTGAGGATGATTGCTCCATATGCTTCGGAGAATAACATTCTCTATCTCGATAGCAATGAGCCATACATCTATATGGAGGGAAAAATTTTGGATGAGAGCAAAATCACCATGATTTATGTGGACAGTGTATTGGCAAGCTATATTCCAAGTGATCTGAATCCTTCATTTACGGCGCTTGTTAAAGTGCAGAATAAAAGCAGGATTGTTGTAAGGGTTGAAGATGAGTATGGCAACTCGTCTGAAATAGAGTATACCCTGAACAGGGATGCCCAGACTTTTGCAGATAATCCAATGGGTAAAACCTGGGCCATTTTCATTGAGAATTCAGATTATGATTCTTTTTCCAGCCTGGATGGTCCTCCGAAGGATATCTCACTGATGAGGACAGCACTGGCCAGGTACCAGATACATAATGTGATTCATAAAAAGAACATGACCAAAGTGGAGTTTCAGAAATTTTTCTCCATCGACTTAAGAGACATGATCAGAAGCAACAGGGTGAACTCTATTCTGGTCTGGTATGCAGGTCACGGTAAATATATCAACGAGAGTGGATACTGGATCCCGGTTGATGCTTCAAGGGACGACGAATTCTCCTACTATAACATCAATGCTCTGAAAGCCTCCATGCAGTCCTATCCCGACTGCCTGGATCATACACTGGTAATCACAGATGCCTGTGAGTCCGGCCCAAGCTTTTACCAGGCCTTAAGATCAGGAATTCAGGAGCGTAGTTGCGACGATTGGGAGTCCACCAGTTTCAAATCATCCCAGGTGTTTTCTTCTGCAGGATATGAAATGGCACTTGATAACAGTCAGTTTACCAGAACATTCGCTAATGTACTGGTAAATAGTCCTGGCAGTTGTGTGCCCATTGAGAAAATTGTTCAGAAGGTCACATCAGCTGTAATGAACGGGAATAAACAAGAACCCCAGTTTGGTAAGATTGCGGGTCTGGAGGATGAGGATGGGACTTTCTTTTTTATCCCTAAAGACTATTAACTCTAAAGAAGAGCTTCCAGTTTACTAACGATCGTACTTTTTGGAACAGCACCTACCTGTTTGTCGGCCACATCCCCATTTTTAAAATAGAGAATGGTGGGAATATTCCTGATTCCATATTTCGCAGTAATCCCAGGATTGCTATCCACATCAACCTTAGCCACAATAGCTTTACCGTCATAGTCAACTCCAACCTCTTCAACGATAGGCCCTACCATGCGGCAGGGGCCACACCATTCAGCCCAAAAGTCTACAATCACAGGTTTATCTGCTCTCAATACCAGTTCGTCGAAATTGTTATCTGTTGCTTCTAATGCCATGTCTTACTTTTTATGTAATGAAAAATTGTTGGCACAAAATTATAAAAAAAATGGTTACGTGAGACTGAATTCAAAATCAGCGCTCTTTTGAAGATAATCCACTAATTCATCAGTAATCAATACATGTTTTTTACGTGAGAAAAGGTTCAACTTCATATTGGTTTCAGGGTCATTGATACTGAATTTGAGAAGCTTGCCATTTTCGTTCACGGTATAGCGTTCAATCTCATCAATAAACTCTGTGGTGATCTTAGATATATCCATGAAGATGTTAACGGACTTTACCAGTTTTTCACGTACATCAGCAAGCATATACACAGTCTTGAGTCTGAGGGAGTAAATCTTTCGATTGGGCTCTTCCCGGGGGCTCCATTCATTTACAGTTGCCTTGATCATCAGGGCCACATCGGGAAGGAAATACTGTTTGAAGTTGACATAATCGTCGTTCTTAAGTCTCAGATTATAAGTCTCGGTATAATCCTCCAGCTGGGCCAGCAGGTAAGGTTTATTTCTCCATTGATCCACTCCGTCCCTCACAGTTTTTACCATTCCGCAAAAGACCATGTCTCTGCCTCTGAATCGTTTCAGGTCTGTAAGTTCATGAAGTGTATTGGGACAGAATGAGTCAATTTCAATTTTGAACCGGTCAAGTGGATGGGAGGTCAGATAAATACCTATCAATTCCTTTTCTCGCTTGCACTTGGTGGTGTCGTCCCATTCGTTTACTTCCGGAGGGATTGGTTTGGAGATGGCTATAGAACTGGTCTCGCCAAACAAATTTTGCTGTGGGGTACTCCTCTCATACTGAATCTTATTTCCGAATTTGATCAGTTGTTCGATGAAAGTGGCTTCCTGATCCTCTATGGTATCCAGATACTGACTTCTGGAGATGGAGCTAAAACAGTCAAGTGCACCCGAAACGGCCAATCCTTCAAAATTTTTCCGGTTTACCTGGTGCAAGTTGTTGCGCTCCACAAAATCATAAATATCTTTAAAGGGCCCGGTGGAGATTCGCTCCTCAATGATACTTTGAACGGCGTTTGCGCCGACCCCTTTGATGGCACCCAGCCCAAATCGAATGTCTCCACTGTCGTTCACTGTAAACCTTACATTGCTTTCGTTCACATCGGGGCTAAGCACTGAGATGGACATTCTTCTGCACTCATCCATAAATGCTCCGATCTTCTTAATATCGGTAATGTTTCTACTTAATACAGCAGCCATAAACTCGGCCGGATAATTGGCTTTAAGGTATGCTGTTTGATAAGAAACGTAAGCATAACAGGTTGAATGGGATTTGTTAAAAGCATATTGGGCAAATGCTTCCCAATCGGTCCAGATCTTTTCGATCTTTTTAGTTGAGAAACCATTTTTGGTACAGCCCTCCACAAACTTGACCTTGAGCTCATCCATCATTTTTTTGATCTTCTTACCCATGGCCTTTCGAAGTGAATCTGCTTCACCCCTGGTAAATCCTGCCAGTTTCCTGGACAGGAGCATCACCTGTTCCTGATAGACCGTGATTCCGTAGGTATCTTTCAGATATTCTTCCATTTCGGGAAGGTCGTACTCAATCTTCTCATTTCCATGTTTACGGTTTATAAAACTTGGAATGTATTCCATGGGGCCCGGCCTGTAGAGGGCATTCATGGCGATCAGATCGCCGAACCGGTTGGGTTTGAGCTCTTTCAGGTACTTCTTCATTCCAGGAGATTCGAACTGAAACAGTCCGGTTGTCTCACCTTTTGAGTAGAGATCAAAAGTGACCTTATCATCCATTGGAATGTGGTCAATATCGATCTCAATACCCCTGGATTCTTTAATATTGGCCACTGCGTCTTTAATGATGGAGAGGGTTTTTAATCCCAGGAAGTCCATTTTAAGCATTCCCACATCCTCTACAAAATGCCCGTCAAACTGTGTGACCAGTAGTTCTGAATCTTTAAACTTACATACTGGTAAATGTTCTTTAAGATCATTACGTCCAATAATTACCCCGCAGGCATGAAGGCCTGTTTGCCTGACCGATCCCTCCAGACGCTGGGCAATTCGAAGTGTATTGGAAATGAGTGGATTGGATGAGTCCCGCTCCGCTTTTAATTCGGGGACTTCTTCAAAGGCCTTTGCAAAGGTAGTTCCAGGTCGTTCGGGAATCAGTTTGGCCAGCCTGTCAGCCTCCGGCAGCGGGAGTTTTTGGATCCGGGCCACATCTCTGATGGCCATTTTTGCAGCCATGGTACCGAAAGTGATGATGTGGGCTACCCTTTCATGACCATACTTTCTAACTACCCATTTCAGTACCTCATCCCGGCCATCTTCATCAAAGTCTATGTCAATATCGGGCATGGAGATCCGATCGGGATTCAGGAACCGTTCAAACAGCAGGTCATACTTGATGGGGTCAATATCTGTAATACGCAGACAATAGGCTACGGCCGATCCGGCCGCTGATCCACGTCCGGGCCCAACTGAAACACCCATCTCCCTGGCAGCAGAAATGAAGTCCTGTACAATCAGGAAGTATCCTGGATATCCCATGCGTTGAATAGTACCCAACTCAAAGTCAATCCTCTCCCTTATTGCATCAGTAATCTCCTTATACCGTCTGCCGGCTCCCTGGTAAGTAATATGTTTGAGGTATTCATCTTCGTTATGGAATCCATCCGGAAGAGGGAAATAGGGCATGACCGGATTGGTGTTCAATTCGTAGAGCTCAACCTTCTCTGCCACTTCGACAGTGTTATTCAGAATCCCGGGAAGGTCAGAGAATACCTCTTTCATCTCCTCCCTGGTTTTGAACCACTCCTGACGAGTGTACCTCATCCGTTTTGGATCATCCAGGTCCTTGCCTGTATTAAGACAGATGAGATGATCATGAGCTTCGGCATCTTCCATATCCACGAAATGTACATCGTTGGATGCCACGCATTTGATGCCCAGTTTTTTTCCTATTTCAAGAAGGGTGCGGTTCACAAATACCTGGTCGTCAAACACCAGCTTATTCATGCCGGGATTGTCAGTTTGATGCCGCATCAACTCCAGGTAAAAATCATCCTTAAATATCCTTTGATATTCAAGTGCAATTTGCTCAGCTTTCTCTACCGATTGATGCATAATGGCCTGGGGGACCTCTCCTCCAAGACAGGCTGAGAGACAAATGAGTCCTTCGGAATACTTTTCAAGTATTTCGCGGTCAATTCTGGGCTTATAATAAAATCCTTCGATCCAACCGAGAGAAATCATGGTCGTCAGGTTGCTGTAGCCCAGGGGGTTCTTAGCCAGGAGTACCACATGATTGAAGGCATCTAAGTTTTTATCTTTTTTCGAATGTCTCTCCCTTCGGGCAATGTAAGCCTCGCATCCCAGAATTGGTTTTATACCGCGTTTGCTGGCCTCATTATGGAACTCTTTAACTCCGAACATATTTCCATGATCGGTAATGGCCACAGCACGCATGTCATCTTCAACGGCTTTTTTCAAAAGATTAGGAATACTGGCGGCACCATCCAGTATGGAGTACTGGGTATGCACATGCAAATGGACAAAATCAACCTGCTCAGGAGTTGCCTCCTGAATCTGTATCTCGATTGAGGAATCCGGCTTCTGAGTGGATTCTGGTTCTTCCTCCCAGTTGGATTTATGTGTGATTCCGTATTTCCCTATGCGGCCCTGATTATTGGCAATGAAGGAGCCATATTGCTCTGTGGAAAGCTGTAACTGTTCGGGTGAAATGATCTTCCTTCTGAGCAGTTCAAAAAAGATGCGTGTCGTAGCTTCCACATCGGCCGCAGCATTATGTGCTTCCTGGAACTGTTCCTCAAACAGGTACTCGTATAATTCCATCAGTTTGGGTGGCTTGAATTTACCACCCCTTCCACCGGGGAGTTTCATGTGATCGGTGCTTGACCACATGGTACAGACCTCTCTCTTTTCCATGAATTTTGTATCAACAGCTGCCCTGATAAACTCTGCACCAAGGGCATTGATATCGAATTTTACGTTATGACCAATTAAAAAAGTAGCCCGGGCCAGGGATTCATTAAACTGGTTGAGGCTTTCCTGAAGAGGCACCCCATGATTCAACGCTTTTTTTGTAGAGATCCCATGAACCTTCTCAGCCGAATAAGGAATCTCAAATCCTTCAGGTCTGATTAAAAGGTTGAAATGCTCAATCAATCCTCCGGTTTCATCATGCAGCTGCCAGGCAATCTGTATGACCCTTGGCCAGTTATCTACTTCTGAAATAGGTGCATTGTTCCGTTTGGGCAATCCAGTGGTTTCGGTATCAAAAATTAAATACATGGGAAGTAAAGTTAGGCGAAATTGTAGATGGATTCACCTGTGTTAATAATTTCTTGGCAGGATTATTGAAGTATTAGCGGTGATGAAGAAAATTGCGATATATCTATTTGGATATCTTTTAATAGGAATCCTGGTATCCCCACCTGTAGTTGCTCAGGACATGGAGGTCCAATTGGCTGACCAACTTCAGATTTTCCCAAATCCTACCGATGGCAAATTTCAGCTCACACTGAAATATGAGGGATCTGAGAAGGTAACAGCAAAAGTGTTTGATATTACGGGAAAGGTGATAGAGGACATTTCCAATGAACTGGTAAAAGAAGAATCATCTATTACAGCTCGGGTGGATCTTAAAAATCCTCGTTCAGGCATCTATTTTTTAAGGATTCAGATGGGCTCTAAACTGTTAACCAGGAAAATTGTTGTCAAGTAAGATTCTCTGATTCATCCGATCCTCCATTTGAACCTTTGGTCATTTAAGGTGTTTTATTTAGTTGCTGAAATCTTTATAATTCAGTAGCAATTAGATAAAACTTTATGAGACTATTGCACATTACCCTGACTGTTTCACTTTTTTTCCTCTCAATCCCCTATCTGTATGGACAACATACAGATGCAAACATTTTTGGGGATGTTCAGTGTGAAGGAGAACATATTCCATTTGCCACCATTTGCATTAAGGGAACGACCATTGGAACTGCTACAGATCCTACGGGGCATTATATGCTCATCGATCTTCCTGCGGGAACACATATTGTTGTCGCAACCTCAATGGGTTATTCTACTGTGGAGAAAGAGATAACCATTGGCACTGATGAAGTGATGGAGGTGAATTTTGTGCTCGAAGAGGAGACCATGTCCATAGATGAAGTAGTGGTTACGGGTACAAAGATCTTTAAAAGGCAAACTGATGCTGCGGTAATTGTAAATGTGATCGATAGCAAACTACTGACACAAACCCAGTCGTGCAACATTTCTGAAGGACTCAAATTTCAACCCGGGCTCAGGGTGGAAACCGATTGTTAGACCTGTAACTACACACAGCTGCGAATGAACGGTCTCGGTGGAGGCTATTCCCAGATCCTGATTAATGGACGGCCCGTATTCAGCCCGCTGACCGGTCTGTATGGAATGGAACAGATTCCTGCTAATATGGTGGAGCGAATAGAAGTGGTTCGGGGAGGTGGTTCGGCTCTTTATGGGTCCAGTGCCATTGGAGGGACGGTCAATGTGATTACCAGGATTCCCAGGGAGAGTAGCTATGATGTGAATGTGACATCCCAGTTTATTAATGGGGGAACCATTGATAATATGCTTTCCGGAAATGTGAATATGGTGACTCATAAGCGCAACGCAGGAGCAGCTATTTTTGTGAATCGAAGGATGCGTCAGGCTTATGATCACAATGGTGACTATTTCTCCGAATTACCGGAATTGGCCAATAACTCCTTTGGAGCCAATATGTTTTTTAAACCCACCCATAATCAGAAGATTGAACTCAGTTTCAGCAGTCTGACCGAATACCGCTACGGGGGCGAGATGGTGAATGAACCTGCTCATATGGCCCTTCAATCGGAGGAGAGGACACACTATGTGTTGATGGGTGGATTGGATTACCAGATCAATTTCAATCAGGATAACAGCTCCTTTATAGCTTATCTGGCCGGACAGAAAACTACCCGTGATCATTATACGGGGATTATTCCTGATGCTCCTGAGGATATTGTGGCTCATCTGACAGATCCTCCTTATGGTTATACGTATAATCTTACAGCCCAGGCTGGAACTCAGGTGAATCACCGTATGAAAGATGTTCTGGATACCATTCGCGCTTATAATTATGCCGTGGTTCAAACTACGGGAAATTTTGGTACTTTTTTGCAAAGCGACTGGGAAATCAGGAACGGAATCACGCTGCTGGCAGGACTAAGAGCCGATAAACACAACCTGGTAGACAAGGTTATTTTTAGCCCCAGAGTCTCCGTTCTTTATAAACTGAAGACGTTCACTCAGTTTCGACTTACCTGGGGGACTGGT
>Ga0164313_10000766_pt1 | contig 26953 bp, 36 predicted proteins | sample GuaBasSedimGuay4_FD_113735 | JGI IMG/M metagenome (GOLD analysis project Ga0164313, IMG submission 113735) | Subseafloor sediment microbial communities from Guaymas Basin, Gulf of California, Mexico - Guay4, Core 4569-4, 0-3 cm | ecosystem: Environmental > Aquatic > Marine > Hydrothermal vents... | reverse complement strand
CGATAGATCCAACTGAGAATTCATTTATAAATTGGTTTCTTTCATCGTGAGATGAGGTTTTCCATGCGGAGTTTAATTGATTTATATTTACCATTATTTATTTTAATTATTATATTTATATTATCTTACTATATTAGTATTTAGTTTGTAAAACTGAGCTTACTTCGCCCAGTTCGGTAATTTATTACTATTAGTATAATTACCATATTTTACGAAACAATTCATACTCATTAGTCTATCTTGATTTGAAGCAAATACTTCATCATGATTGTATTCAAATGATTCACCTTTTTTATTTGTGAATTTAATTATTAAGTTCTTACCAAGTAGTGAGTTAGAGATCACAAATCTTTTTTTAGTTAAAGTATTCATATTTATTTATTTAATTATTATAGTTATATTATCTTATTAGTGTAGTATTTATATTGTATTATGAAACTATCAATATCAATTGAACAATGAAGTTTATAATGTTAGCAATGAAAAGACCTAGTGCGATGTTGAATGTTATTAGTTTTAATTTATACATGTTATTTAATTTAAGTTAAGTTATTTATTTAATTTGTTATGTATATATTATCTTGTTGAGGTCGTAATTACATTGTAAAAATGAAGATCATAAAGGATATTAAGGGATATGAAAAATCATAAAGGATATTAAGGGATATAAAATGCAGAGGAATCATAGGGATATTAGATCCTTTCTCATAGGGATATTAAATGCGAGGAAAATCATAGGATATCGTATCCATTTCATAGGGATATAGATTTATGAGATCTCATAGGGATATCGTATCCTTTTCATAGGGATATAATATGCGGAGAAATCATAGGGATATTAGATCCTTTATAGAAAGAGAGTAGAGGGAGGGGTCGAAGGGGTAGGGAGGGGAGGGATGGGGGTGGGCCTGGGGCGGGGTGGGGAGGGGTAGGGGATGAGGTGGGGCCGGGTTAAAAAATATCGATTTTCCTAGGGGAAAAAAGGTAGGGGGGAGGGGGTAGCCCTACGGTTCTATATTTCTAATGCCCTATGTAAAAATGTACATTTATATGTGAGTTACTAATACTATAACCTTTTAAACGAATTATATGGCTAATGGCGTAGATCCTCCAAAGTCGGGTGTAAGCTCAGAAAGTACTACTTCCGCTCCGAATTGGCAGACATCTATGATGAATGTTAATAGTAATCAATATAAGTCTACTTTAGATAAAAGTAAACCTAAACCTGTTAACACAAGCATTTCAGTAGTTGGTAATACTCCAACATCAGTACAGGCTGCTCCTGTGTCAGGTATACATAACGTTAAAGCTTCAGTGGATAGTTGGAAAAGTGAAACGGCAAAAGAAAAAGCTAGATGGAATGCTTTAACCGATGATCAAAAGCAAGAGGAAACTAATAAGAAAATAGAAGAACAAAAAGCACAAGAAAGAGAAAGATATATAAGAAACTTTAATGCTGGTTACGGTGGTATTACAACAGGTGCTGCGAATCTAGCATTGGGTAGTGGAGAAGAAGGAGAAATAGCTGGTGGTTTTTTACCAGGTCTTGGTGAAGTTATAGACGCTAAGAATACTGTACAAGATTTAAGTGTAGGTGATTATGGTGGAGCCGCGATGAATGCTGCTGGTTTCTTATTACCATTTGTACCTGGCAAAGCTATAAAGAAATTATTTAGAGGAGCTGAAGATGCATTATATCCTACAACTGTATATAGGCAAGCTTTAACAGATCCTAACGTTGCAAGAACATCGTATAAAGGTTCAGAATCTGCAGTTGCTAAAAAAGTTAGAGAAAAAGGTGATTTCTATACTGATAATTATGCTGAATCAGAGTTTTATGGTAGAGGAGATCTTGGTAATAGAGGTATTAGACAAGGGGATGACATAACTATTACAGAAGCTAAGTTACCATTTTGGATGAAAGATACTAGATATGATGCAGATGTGCAGAAATTAAAAAAAGCTCAAGGTGGAGCACAACCAGGTGAGTATATAGTACCTAATAAAGGATTTTCTTCAATGTTTATTAAGAAAAGAGAATTTCCAGTAAAAGGACTCCCATCTCATATAGAAAATACAAGCAAAGATTTAAGACCTATATCTGATAACAGTAGTTTTTTTACACATACTAAACCAGGTCAATACGTAATGGACCAGCAAAAAGGAGCAAGAAGCTTCTTTGGAATAAAAGAATAATAACAAAGAAATTAAAAATGGCAGGATCAACAGAGTCAAACAAAAGAATGGGTGAAATGGTTAAAGATGTAGCTAATCCACAGTGCCCTCAAGGATATTCGGGAGTATACCCAGATTGTAAAAAAATTAAACCAGTGGTTGAAGCTGTCGTTACATACGATAAAACAACTACTAAAAATATTAAAAATAAAAAGGAACGTAGAAAACAACGTAGAATTAATAGAAAAAATAAATAAAAATGGGACAAGGATACAACGACAGAGAAGATGAAGCAATCGCAGGAAAAGATGGTGCTGAATCTACAAAAAGTCAATCAATGAAAGACAGGAGACATGAATCTTCTGCAATGGAAAAGAAAGATCATGGCCATAAGTATGGTACTGACAAGCACATGGGTTATAGAGAAGGAACCCACAAGATATTAAAACATATGGGCGGTAGAGGCGTATAAAAACTGAAATTATGGCAAGCACAAAATGGACACCAGAATTAAACGCTCTTGTTAAGCAACGAGGTAGTTTAGAAAAAGGAAGTACTGAATACAATATGGTACAAAACAAGATCAACAAAGCTTTAGGTAGTGAAGTAAGACATGATGCAAAAGTAAATGTAGAAAGCAAGCCCATGGATAAAAGTTTTGGAATTACTAATACTCCTACTACTAATGTAGAAAAAGTAGAATTAGAAAGAAAAAACATGCCTAAAGGTTTGAAAAGCAAAGGCGCACGTAGAGATTTAGACGCGATGAGTTCTACTATTGCTAGTGCATTAACTGGATCATTAAAGAATACAGGTACAGGTAATTCTTTTAAAGCCGCACAAGCACCGAAAGCTTACATTACTGATGACGGTAAAATGGGTGGTATTAGCAAAGCTGATTACTTAAAGTCTGGCGGTCACGTTAACTTAGTTAAACAAGAGGATTATAAGCCTGATTTTGATACTAAAGCATTAGATAAAGGAATTGCTAGTAGATACACTGATAAGAAAGCTTTAAATAAAGCAGGAAGAAGTGGAGAGATAAGTAATGATGAGTGGAGAGAAGGATTAGCTGAAATGAAGTCTACTAGAAAAGCAGATAAAGCTCAAGCAAAAGCAGACAACCAACTTGCTAAAAGAGGAGCAAAAGCTAAAAAAGAAGAAGAAAAAAGAGTAGCTAAAGCAAATAAACCCACTAAAGCCGAGAAAAAATCTATGAAATTAGACGATAAGATGGCAAAAAGTGATGCAAAATTCTATAAGAAAACTGGAATTAATTTAAGAGCATAAAAAATAAAAAATGGCAATAATATATACCTACCCACCGGTTACAAATCCAGATGGTACGGAGTTAATTGTAGTATCTGAGACTAAGAATAAGAACTCTACAAGACTTATTACCCTTGCAGGTATATGTGAGTTTTGTGATGAAACTTCTTGTGACCATAGTTTTAGGTATATACGAACCTCATCAGGAATACCTGCACAGGCGATCGGCTGTGATGACGAATTAACACTAACATCGTCAGATGCAAGTGTTACTATAACAAATGCTGGAAATACAATAGATTTAAAGTGCGAATCAAGTGGACCTGGTGGTTGTCCCACCACTTACGTCCTTAAACCTGTTAGCTGCAATACGGAAACAGGCCAAGCTATTTGTACAATTGAAGAAAATTCAGCAGAGTGGATATTTACATGTGAAACATCTTTTGCAAGTATGGTTCCTGGTTATGTTTCGTTAGAAAATAACGGTTCTCCCGTAACTTATCCAGTAGGTGATGGGGAAGTAAGAACTTGCTGGTATGCTGATATATGGGCACCAGTACCTACAGCTATTGCAGATTGTGACGAATGCTGTGATACACCACCTGAAGATCCTGTAGTTCGTGGTAGAAATTGTGAAAATGGTGAAATTTTATTTGAAGCTTTACAAAGTAATATATCTGGACCAGCTGGATGGGAGAGTGCTATAGACAATGATTGCGAGTTTGGTCAATTTAGTGGTGGAACAACTATTAATTGTATAAAGTTAACTTTGGAAGGTACTGATGACGGTAGCACACCAATATTGAATAGTATAAAAAGTTTACCTTTAGATGATTGTGGTTGTGAATGTTGTGTTTATGATTGTTCATTTACGTTAACACCATGTCCAGGTACTCCACCTGTAGCGCATGATCCTTTAGTTGGTACAGTAGTAGCACCAAGTGATAGTGGTGCTTGTGTAGAAATAAATGATGGTGATGTAGTTAACGTAACTTTCGAAGGTGAAAGCTATTGCTATACACTTGTTAAAGTTTGTTTAGAACCTGCACTTCCTGTTGATATAATTGTAGCAAGTAGTTGCGAAGATCCAATGTGTAATCCTGAATCAAACTTAAGATGGAAAAATTGTAGTTCTGAAAACTGGCTGTACGAAAGTGCATTAGATCCAATACCAGCACCATTTAACACTCCAGGAAATCATTACATAGGGGATTTAGACGGAGCAGACACTAACTCTAATTGTATAGATGGTCAATGTTGTATAGAAGTTGAAACAACTATGTTAGTAGAACCTGAGACAGCTTGGTCAGTATTTATAGGTGGAGTATCATGTGATACCGCTTATTCTGGATCACCTGTTAGTTGCGATTGTTGTACTTATTACGATGTAGCAACTTACATTAGATGTGACGAAAGATGTTTTGTTGAAGGAAATCCCGAAATAAATATTGATGTATGTGCATGGGGGAATGAAATTGGTGAAAGTTGGAAACCATCTAGTGCACCTGATTTTATAAAAATAGATCTAGGTGACGGAACTTTATGTTGTTATGAAAAGAGTGAAGAATTACCATGTGCTGAAGAAACATTGACTGCAGCAGGTAGAGGTTACGAAGATTTAAGCTTTGATCCCAGCTGGACTAGTTGTCAAGATTGCGAAGAGGCTACTCCAGATACATATATAAAATATGACAACTGTGATGATCCTACAGGAGATAAATGGGTATCTTCAAGTGGTACTCCAGGTTCTGAAATTTGGGTGGTTGGTCAAATAATTAAACAATCAGGTACTTGCTACGAGGTATTAGAAAATCCTTCGGTATTAGCAGGACCACAAGTAGAACTTGGACCAGGGTATATAGCTTATGACACTCCAGATGTTGATTGTAATTGCTGTATAGCAGGACCAAACAGAAAGTACACACGTTGTTCTTCAGAAGAAACAATAGTTGTAGATCCATCTGCTTGGGCTAACATGAATGAGTTAGGTATAGATCCTTTAATTAGAATAGAACCTACAGCAGCGCCTGGTATCTTTATTTGTTATGAATTTACAGAATGTACTAATGACGCAGTAACACCAGGTATAAATGATATAGAGATATCTACAGGGTGTGCAGATCCAGCTTGTCAAACTTTTGTTCAATTACAAAGTTGTGATGGAGCGTACACTGAAACAGTTGCTTTAACAGATTTAGGTCCATCAGGAGGCGGTTTAATAGCAAGTGATGTTATCGAAGTAACAGGTGGAACTTTATCTGGTTTAGCTAAATGTTGGACAGTTATCAACATTAACGCTCCTGGCCCAGCAACACAAGCCGGTATACAAACCTGGACTGGTCCTGTAGCAGGTGTTGCACCTCTAACCTCTTGTGAATGTTGTGAGCAAGAATTAAGGATATACACTATTTGTGAAGATGCGGCAGGTGACACTTGTAATGCAGCTGCTTCTAGTAGTCTATTAATAGATGTATCATTAGTACCTGGATGGTCTCCAGCAACTCATGATTTTGTACATGCTAAAGATTTATCAAGTTTAATAGATTGCTGTTATGAACTTAATCCAGAAATACCTAGTTGCCTCCCACCAACAGGAGTAATAATAAATACAGTAGACGATTGCGCAGATGCAAATTGTGTATTCATATAATTAAAAATCCCCTGCTTCGGCAGGGGAATTAACTCATTAATCCTGTAATAGTATATAATAACCAATTAATAATAAATATAATTTAATTTTATAAAATGAATGAAACAATAGTTAAGCATTTAAACTTCGGTGAAGATGCTAGAGATAAAGTTTTTGAAGGTATAGAAAAACTTACTAAAGCTGTAAGTTCAACTTTAGGAGCTAGTGGTAAATGTGTTATATTAGAAGATAGTGCAGGAAACCCTCAAATTACTAAAGATGGTGTTACAGTAGCTGATACAGTTATATTGTTAGATCCAGTAGAAAACATGGGGTCTAAATTGCTTAAGGAAGCAGCAAGAAAAACAGTGAGAGAAGCTGGAGATGGAACTACAACTGCCACGGTTTTAGCACACGCCATATTGACAGAGGCATATAAAGTGATAAAATCGGAATCTCGCAGAGATTTAAGAATAGGAATAAATGAAGCAGTTGATAAAGTTGTAAAATACTTAAATAAAATATCTAAACCTGTAACTGGGAATAGAATAAAACAAGTGGCAACTATTTCAGCAAATAACGATAAAGAGTTAGGCGACATAATAGCTGAGGCCTTTGAAGCGGTAGATGAAACTGGAATCGTATCTATGGAGATAAATGATAGTCCAGAAACAGTGGTTGAGAAGATAGAAGGTATACAATATGAAAAGGGATTTAGTTCTCCTCATTTTGTAACTAACAAAGGTTCTAATACAGCAGAACTAGAAAATTGCTTAGTATTAGTTGTAGATAATAAAATAGATAATATTAGGAAGTTAGAACCTGCTTTGAAATTTATAATGGATGAGAAAGTTCCATTATTATTAATTGCTGAAGTTGATTTGCAAGTAAAACAAGCTTTAGCCATGAATAAAATAAAAGGTAATTTTAGATTAAATTTAATTGAACCTCCAATTTATGGTGTTAATAGAAAAGATATATTAGATGATCTTTGTTTACTTACTGGAGCTACTTTAATTAATGAGGATTTAGGAGACGACATGGATTTAATTCAACCAGAACATTTTGGTAAATGCGCTAAAGCTGTTAGTACACCTACAGAAACTTTAATACAGGTAAAAGAAATTCCAGAGGAAATTAATGAAGTAGTTAATGAGATAAAGGATAAAATTAAAAACACTTCAAATCCTAACTACAAGATAAGATATGAAAAAAGATTAGCTAGATTATTAGCTAAAATGGCTATTGTGAAAGTAGGAGCAAATTCAGAGGTAGAACTTCAAGAGAAAAAAGATAGGGTAGAAGATGCGATATGTGCTACAAAAGCCGCGATTAAAGAAGGAATAGTTCCAGGTGGTGGAATAGCTTTGCTTAATGCAGCTGTTGTATTGGATCCAAAAAACGAGGGAGAAAAAGTTTTATTTAAAGCAATTAAAGCACCTTACGAAACAATTTTAACAAATGCAGGTCTTGATATAGTTTATCCTGAAAATAAAAATATAGGATTAGACGTGGTTACAGGAAAAGAGGTAAATATGGTGAAAGCAGGGATAATTGATCCACTATTGGTAACTAAAAGCGCTTTAACAAACGCGGCTTCAGTAGCTACAACAATACTTTCAACTGATTGTGTAATTAATAATTTAAGAACACATGAAAGTAGTAGGTAAAAATATAGTAATAAAAGAAACTGTAGATAAATCAACAACCACTAAGTCAGGTTTGTTTTTAGGAGAAAAACATAGAGAAGACGTGAGGTATAAGGAAGGTACGATAGTTATACCTGGAAACGATGTCAATGCAGTTAAAAAAGGAGATATAATATATTTTGATAAGCATGCTGGTTTTAAACTAGAAGTTGAAAAAGAATTATATACAATAATAAAAGAAAATGATATAGTTGTAGTATTATGAGGAAATTAACCTCATCAGATCTTAAAGATCTCAACTTACTTAAGCATTATAGAATAATACGTAAATGGGCAGCAAAAACAAGTGATCTTAAAGAAGCAGATCTCGAGCTGTTAATTTATTTAGATGCAATAGATTTATTTACTAAACAAGATTTTAAAACCGGTACACACGCATATAGCTGGGACAACAGACGCTGGAACAGATTACTGAAGGAGGGATGGATAGTGGTATGGCGCGCAAGAAACCGCACCACTCAGAAGTATCATATATATAAAGTTTCTTTCAAGTGTAAACAGCTAATTTCTCGGATGTACCGTATAATGTTAGGGGAGGAGGATATTCCTGAAACTACTAGAGCTAATTCAATTATGAACAGATCTAGTTATAGTGAAAAGGCTTTATCCACTTCCATAACTAATTTAAACAAAGATAAAAAACGAGGATATGTCAATTGATGCAAATACTATTCAAAACTTATCACAAGACTATACTGGTCAAGATGGAGACTTTTCTGCCTTTGGTGTACAAACTGGAGGAGACGGAGTGATGGAAGATCCAAATCTTAATAGTATGAAATCTAGTGGAGCTATGAGTGGCGCAGCACAAGGCGCAGCATTGGCACAATCTCTACCTATCCAAAACCCTATAATAAAAGGAGCGCTAACTCTAGGTCTTGGAGCCACTGGAGCGTTAAAAGGCTCTGGTGATGCTGATTACGCTTACAGAGACGCAAATAGAGCACAGGCAGAGCAGAAAGGTATAAGAAACCAGTCTAATATCCAAGCAGCTATTAATAGTCAACTTTCAGGAGCAAGTACTTTACCTGAAAACAAAGCTACACAAATGATTAATCAAAAAGAACCTACTCAAGCTACTCAAGCTACCGATCAATTGAGAAGTTTAGGTTTAACTTAATAACTATGAAAGATCCTAATTCACCATTACCCGATTTAACTGCAACAGCTTATAATTCTACTTTTGAAGATTTATCTGGAGTAGCTACACTAGGAGAAGAGCAACCATTGTATCAAGAAGATGCACAATTCGCAAGAGATGCTCAACCTACTGATCAAACTAACCCAAGCTCTTTTCAAGGAGTTTAAAAAATTAAACTATGCCACAAGATATATTAAACGGATATAGAGGAAATAATACAGGTAAATACAATGAATTACCTGACTCTATGAAACCAGGTAAACACAGAGAATACGCTGCTAATATAGGACAAAAACCAGCCGGAATGAAAAACCCTTTACACATGCCTGCTGTAAAAAATATTCCTCTACCTGGACAAGAATATCCAAAGGATCACGGTAACGCTGTATTGCGTGCCAACAAATAACATGGGAATAGCCGATAGCGTTAAGCTGTATGTAGTGAATACGGGAGCATTTGCTGCAACTTGTTGTGACTGGCTAGAACCAACACTAAAGATATTATTATTAGGAGCCACTTTAGGTTATACACTACACAAGTGGTACTTACTAAAGAAAGGAAAATAATGAGACAAATAAATAAACTAATAGTACACTGTTCAGCAACTAGAGAAGGTCAAGACGTATCTGTAGATACAATTAGAAAGTGGCATGTAGACGGTAGAGGTTGGTCTGATATAGGTTATCATTTTTATATCGATATTTTTGGCAAAATACACAAAGGTAGAGATATAGCTAAAATGGGAGCTCACACTAAAGGGTATAATAGAAATTCAATAGGGATATGTTATGCGGGTGGTGTGGAAGAAGATGGTAAAACACCAAAAGATACTAGATACGATTGCCAAAAAGATTCTTTATTAGCAGTTTTAAGAACTTTAAAAGCAATGTACCCAGAAGCAACAATACACTCACATAGAGATTTTGCAAACAAAGCATGTCCATCGTTTGATGCGACAGAAGAATACAAACATTTATAAAACTACAACAATGTACAACTTCAAACCATTAATGGAAAATAGAAAAAGAATTAACACTAACAAAAAAGATTTAGATACTGTTGAAAGAATGGTAGGGCTAGAAAAGCCTAATGGTGAATTAAAAAGAAAAGGAGATATTCCACCAGAACTTAAACTTCCAACAGCAGCTGCAGTATATGAAATGGATGGAGATATTGCTAAGATGAAAGTACAAAACCCTTCATAATACTTATACTATGCCTAAAATGACAAGTTACAAAGATAAAGAATCTGCTAAAGATGATTATTCTCATGAGAAAAAACTAGGGAATGATGGCAGGTATGAATTAGAACACGGTTGTATGGAATGTGCAGAGGATGATTTTGATCATGCTCATGCATTAAAAAAAGATGCTCATTACGATCATATGAATAGAGAGTCTAGACATCCAATTTTAAAACACATGCACCATTTACATAAAAGATAATGGCTAAGAAACTTACTAAGTGCTGGCCGGGTTATGTTGCTAAAGGTAAGAAAAAATCACCTAGTGGTAAAAAAACAAAATCTGGTAAAACAAAGATGGTTAATAACTGTGTAAAGAAGAAGTAATGGCTGATAGTGTAAACTCTAAATATGAAGCGCGAAATAAAAAAATGCGTTCTAAATACACTAAGGAAACTGGTAGAACTTTAGGTAAACGTCAATTAAGCGGTAAAGGTAGTCGTCGAGTTTCTTTTGCTTGTAGATTTGCTGGAATGGCTGGATCAATGACCAAAGATGGAAAGCCTAGTAATTTAGCAATGGCTTTAAAAAAATGGGGTTTTAGTAGTAAGGGAGAAGCAAGAGCATTTTGTAATAGAAATAAAAAGAAGAAAAAGAAATAATGGCTGAATTAACTGAAAAAGAAAGAGAAGCTAGAGAGAAACCAGGAGGGTCAAATGTTGGAGATTATCCAAACGTTAAATCTTCTGATTTCTGTGGACCAGCAGGAGGAGCTCCAGAAGGAAGTTATCCTGTAAACACACCTAAAAGAGCAAAGTCTGCTCTTAAACTAGCACACAACGCACCTAATCCTGACGGTATCAGACAATGTGTATTAAAAAAATATCCACATTTAGATAAAAAAGCAGATAGGTATGAAAGAAAAGCAAATAAAAAATCAAGTAGATAATGGAAACTATTAAAGAAATTGTAAATCATCCACTTTCAAAAGCTGTTGCTTGTGGAGTAATAGGTGGTTTAATACTAGCGCATGGACATTCAATGATGGGTGGCATGGCCTTTGGAATAGGTATTAGAGAATTTTTACTTGCCTTGAAAAAATAAATAAAATATATAATGGAATCAAATGAATCAAAAGGATTGGGAGATACAATCGAAAAAATAACAACTGCTACAGGTATAAAAAAAGTAGTAGATACAGTAAGTAAAGCTACAAAAAAAGATTGCGGTTGTAAAAAAAGAAAGCAAAAGTTAAACGAAATGTTTCCTTATAGTAATGGAAAAAAAGAAGAAGGCAAAAAAGAAGTTTAAAGAAACTAAAGTTGGGATGTTTTTAAAGGAAAAAGCTCCTAAAATTTTAGATACTATTGGGGATGTTCTTCCTAATAATGGGGTTTATGGAGTTGTTAAAAACTTAATATCTCAAGACGAGGAAATGGACGCAGCAGATAAAGACTTAGCTTTAAAAATGATAGATCAAGATATTGCAGAGATGCAAGGGGTTTCTGAGCGTTGGCAATACGATATGAAATCTGATTCTTGGTTGAGTAAAAACACAAGACCATTAACATTAATTTACTTAACAGTATGCATGACATTGTTTATAGTATTTGATTCTATAAACATGCTATTTGACATGAAAGATGTTTGGATTGAATTATTAAAAACATTGCTAGTTACAGTATATGTAGCTTACTTTGGTTCTAGAGGAGCTGAAAAAGTATTTATAAATAAAAATAAAGATTAAAAATTATGAGTGTAATAGGTACAACATATAAACAACCTAGAGTATTTGCACATGATGCTACAGCGTTACAGGATTTATGTGGTGCTACTGGTGTTATTACTGCTTTAGTAGCTGCTCCACCTGCAGAAGGAGGAAGTAATTATTTAGCGGGAACAATCTACACAACAAACTCATCTAATGGTGGAATTGGTGCAACTGTAGAGGTTCTTACTGTAGATGGATCAGGTGGAGTTCTTACTTTTGCTTTAGCTGAAGGTGGAGAACATTACAATAACGGAGACGTAATAACGTTGATAGGTGGAGATAATAATTGTAGAATAGAAATACAAACCGTATCTGTGTGTACAGGTTGGAAAATGGGAGATCCTGTATCACCAACTAGTCCTACATTTAACGGTGTAAACTACACGTTTGAAAAATCTAACTACTATTGGAGTTCAGGTGGAGTAGGTGGAGTTCGTTCAGGAAGAGCTTGTTCTGCTTTATATATAGGAGCTGATATGACTACATTAGAGGTCATACAAGAAGGTAAAGCTATACAAGGCGCACCAACTAATCCTTCACCAGCAGAAACACCAACTACGACATATCACAATGTACCAGCTGGTTCATTTTTACCGGTATCAGTAGTTACAGTTGTTAGTGCAACAGCTACAACACCTGGTGATTTACCAATAGGAGGTGTTGAAGAAGTAATTTTAGCATTATTTTAAGATGCCTTTAGTTAATAAAAACGTAAATACTGTTCCAGCTTGGAAAAGAAGAAAAAAGGTTGGTGGTGCTCCTCCTCCAAGTGGTGACTTTATAGCTTTAGAAATTAATGTACCTTCCCTGCTCGATGTCGTAGCCTTAGAATCTGGGTTAAGTGACAAAGTAGAATTAGAAACATAAAAAAAAATAAAACATGCCTAATCAAAAAATAAGCGGCTTTGACGATTTAACAACAGCTGGAATTACCATTAGCGATGTAGTGGGTGTTGCAGCTTACTATGACAATGGAGGAACTTTAACCAATGTTAGATTCTCAGGAAATGAGATACTTCAAGATTTGGACTCGGTTTTGGCTCAAGGAGATACTGCGGTAAATAAAGATATAGTTCTTTCAGATGGTGGCTTTAACCAAATGACATTAGATCTAGATGGTTTAAATAGAAATAACGCGGGTAATTTTACTTGGTCTGGTAATGGATTGCAAATTATTGAGAATACTGGTAGTGCAGCTGCGGATTATATTAGAATTCAAACAGCTGGTGGACCGGGTCAAAATCCTAGTATATTAATTAATTCTAGAAGTCCTGGTACAGGAAAATTGAAATTAAAAACTGCAACTGAAATACAAGTAGATTTACCAACACCTCCTTCTGTTGGAGATGTATTATCTGCTAAAAATGTAAATGGTGATATAGAGTGGGTGACTCCTAGTACTGGAGGTTTTGATGCTTTCACAACTTTGACAGCTGCTGACGTTATAGATTGGGATTATGCTACAGATGGACCTAATATAAAAGTAACATTAGGTGCTGGATTAGAAAACGTACTTACAGTAGATACTACAGGAGAATTTCCAGATGGATCATCCGGATGGTTAGTTATAGATCCAAGTTTATCCACTGATTATAAACTACCAAGCGAGACTAATGGTAGTGCAGCTACTATGGCAAGTTTGATTACTAATGGCGATCCATCATTAGGTGGAAGTAATAAGGTTTTATTTCATTGGGTTTATGATGTAAAAACTTTCTTTTGGACAAAGTTTGAAAATATGATAGATCCTATATATCCTCCATCAGTAGTATTTGATAGCACTAATTTAATAGCATTTTATCACCCAGAATCTTATAACGAATCTGTGAATGGAGCTCCTTTAGTTGTTGGTCAAGCAGTACCTGAAATATCGGCAAGTTCATTAATAGGTGACTTAGCTATAGGATCAAACGTTACTAATGCAGAATTTTATACACGAGATGATTCTGTTAGTAGACCGGCTTTTTGGAGTTTAGGTGGAGATTCAAATTCTATTTTATCCCCTTCTACTTTTGCAGGTCAACCTGTTACTAACACAGTTAGTTGTTATATTCAAGGTCCCTTTGCAGCTAGTTATTCAACAATTTTTGATTTTGATGAGGGATCTGGATATCAAGAACTCTTATACATAAACAGTTCAAGAGAGTTTGAATTTGATTATAGTCCAGCTATTACTTTAGGCTTTCCAGCATTAGAAGATTACACTGCAACTGGTGGAGCAGATTTATCTACTGAATGGATATTTATAAGTTGTTCTTTAGATGACGCTGCTAATGAAGTTATATTTTATGCGGGTTGTCAAAGTTCTTTAGATGCTGCAGTAGCAGCTGGAGGAGCAACTAACTGGGATTATGATGGATTAGGTAATACAATAGCTGTGGATGCTAATGGACTTTATAAAGAAACAAACGCTTTTACAATAGGAACAAACACCTTTGATAGGTTTTTCTATGGTCAGTCAGTTGGTGGAGTTTCTGAAGGAGCTAAATGCCACTTAGGTATGTTAGGTATATATAGCGCAGTATTGAATGACGCACAAGTTACACAGAACTGGTTAGATTCAAGACCAGTATATTATATAAGTTAAATAAATAATTAAAATTTAATTAAATGAAAAAAATAAAAGAAGAACAATTAAAAACAATACAAGATCAACAAAAAGAATTAAATAATCTTTTTACTGAAATTGGGTATATAGAAACTCAGAAGCATAACATGCTGCACAGGATAAGTACTATTAGTCAATCTGTAGATGAGTTTAAAAAAGAACTCGAGAAAGAATATGGAAGTGTAAACATTAATGTGAACACTGGAGAATACACTGAAATCGAGAAAGAGGAAGAAAAAACTGAATTAAAAGTTTTATCTAATGCTGAATAAGATAAGGAAAATCAGTATAGGTGCAGATTACAAGAATGAAGCAATGCATTACTCCGTAGGTCAATCGGTCTACGGAGGTCATACTATTTGTGATATAATAGGAGATAGTAAAGATGGAGAATACTTAATTTATATAAAAAAGAACGATGAAGTATTACCATGGAAGAAGTTTAACTCAAACATGGCTATTGCAGTAGAATTTGATCTAGAGTACAGTGAATAGTTTATATGACTTTATAATAACCCCTGTAGAAAGTAGGTATAATAACGTTAAAAAGTTTGGTGATAAAGAACTAATAGTTAACACTAGTATTGAAAACTTTAAAGCCATCAGTACGGAAGCTGTAGTAGTAAGTGTACCATTAGCTTTTAAACAACCTATTAAAAAAGGAGACAGAGTTAGAGTACACCACAACATCTTTAGAAGATGGTACGATGTTAAGGAGAAAGAAAGAAATAGTAGATCTTACTTTAAAGAAGATCTATACTTCTGCAGTATGGATCAGGTTTACTTATATAAGCAAGATGAATGGAAGTGTTTTGGAGAAAGATGTTTTATTACACCTTTAAAAAGTAAAGATGAAACTAACCTAGATAAAACTATAAAACAAAAAGGTATTGTTAAGTATAACAATACTTTGTTAAATGAAATAGATATTTGGAAAGGAGACGTTGTTTCGTTTAAACCTGAACGAGAATTTGAATTTATAATAGATAATGAATTATTATATTGTATGAAATCTAAAGATATTATTATAAAGCATGAACATAAAGGAGACGAAGAAATATATAATCCAAGCTGGACACGAAGCGGTGAAGGAACTGATAAAAGTAGCAAAAGAAGAAATTGTAGATACAGGGGAGGATGTGTCTGCGGACAGACTGAAAAACGCAGCTGCCACTAAAAAACTTGCTATATTCGATGCTTTTGAAATTCTACAAAGAATTCAAGAAGAAGAAGAAATGTTAAAAGAAAAACCAAAAAACGTAGACGAAAAACCAGTTAGAAAATTTAAGGGCTTTGCAGAAGGGAGAAGTAAATGAGTTACAAGCAAACCTTATGGACAGAATTAAAAGACGTTGTTAATCCCAAAATACTTAAAAAACAAAACAAGTTAAAAAAATGGGATTATGGTTATAACAAAGACTACGATTTTATTGTAATAAGTAAAACTGGAAAAATTGGACAGATCATTGAGATACAAAATCTCCGCATTGCATTACCAGAAGTTAATGAACCATTTAAACGAAGCGAAGATAAAGAGGAGCAGTACTGGGAACAATTTGAATACCCGAAAGAACTAAAGAGAATAAAGAGTAGATTTGACTGGGAGAAATATCCTGAAGAGTTTAGAGGTAAATGGTGGGATTATATAGATGAAGAATTTAGAAGAAGAGACGAGGGATTTTGGTTTTTTAATAATGGCAATCCTACTTATATTACTGGTACTCATTACATGTACTTGCAATGGTCAAAAATTGACGTTGGAGCACCTGACTACAGAGAGGCAAATAGACTATTCTTTATATTCTGGGAAGCTTGTAAAGCTGACGCCCGAGCTTATGGAATGTGTTATCTTAAAAACAGACGATCCGGTTTTTCATTCATGTGTTCAGCTGAACTGGTTAATCAAGCAACCATATCATCCGACAGTAGATACGGGATTCTATCTAAAACTGGTGCAGATGCTAAAAAAATGTTCACAGATAAAGTTGTACCAATCTCGATTAATTATCCGTTTTTCTTCAAACCAATCCAAGATGGTATGGATCGCCCTAAAACCGAATTGGCATATAGGGTTCCGGCATCTAAACTCACACGTAGAAAGCTGGAAGTTAATGAAGAGCTTAGAGAATTAGATGGATTAGACACTACTATAGATTGGAAAAATACAGGAGATAATAGTTATGATGGTGAAAAACTAAAACTATTAGGCCATGATGAAAGTGGTAAATGGGAAAGACCTGATAACATAAAGAACAACTGGAAAGTAACTAAAACTTGTTTACGATTAGGTAGTAGAATTATTGGCAAATGCATGATGGGTTCTACTTCTAATGCTCTTGATAAAGGAGGACAAAATTTTAAAGATATATATAGTGGATCTAATTGTTTACAAAGAAACAGGAACGGTCAAACTAAAGAAGGGTTATATTCTTTATTTATTCCAATGGAATGGAATTTTGAAGGTTTTATAGACCGTTATGGATACCCCGTGTTTGAGACGCCAGATAAACCTACATTAGGTATAGATGGTAATTACATTGAAATTGGAGTAATAGAACATTGGGAAAACGAAGTAGAAGGATTAAAGGAAGACCAAGATGGATTAAATGAATATTACAGACAATTTCCACGTACCGAAAAGCATGCTTTTAGAGATGAGACTAAGGAATCACTATTTAACTTAGTTAAAATATATGAGCAAATTGATAACAACGAAGATTTAAATAATCTCGCAAATGTTACACAAGGTAGTTTCATGTGGGAAAATGGAGTTAAAGATACAAAAGTAATATTTACTCCAAATAAACAGGGAAGATTTAAGGTTTCTTGGATTCCACCTAAACATCTTCAAAACAATGTGATAATAAAGAATGGAGGGAAATTTCCTGGTAATGAGCACGTTGGAGCTTTTGGCTGTGATAGCTATGATATATCAGGTACTGTAGATGGTAAGGGTTCTAATGGATCTTTACATGGGTTAACTAAGTTTAATTTAGAAGACGCTCCATCTCATAGTTTTTTTCTTCAATATATAGCTAGACCTCAAACGGCAGATATTTTCTTTGAAGATATATTGATGGCTTTACATTTTTATGGAATGCCATTATTAGCAGAAAATAACAAGCCAAGATTACTGTATTATTTAAAAAGACGTGGTTACAGATTGTTTTCGATAAATAGACCTGATAAACTCTACAACAAGTTATCAGTTACAGAAAGAGAAATAGGTGGAGTACCCAACTCCAGTGAAGATATGAAACAAGCTCATGCAGCTGCTATAGAGTCTTACATAGAAGATTATGTTGGCTTAGATCCTGATGGTCAAGCAGGTGATATGTATTTTCAAGAAACGTTAGAAGATTGGGCAAAATTTAATATAAATAATAGAACTAAGCATGATGCGTCAATAAGTTCTGGTTTAGCCATTATGGCTTGTAACAGAAACAAGTATCATCCTGTAGCAAAAAGACAATTAAAGAGCATGTATCTAGGAATTAAAAAATACAACAACGAAGGTTTAAATTCTAAAATAATTAATAAATGATTTACACTAATACAAGAAGTTCATTTCCTGATCAGGTAGTACCTGAAGCAGAAAAAATGAGTTTAGAATATGGCCTAAGAGTAGCACAAGCTATTGAAGGAGAATGGTGGAGTCAGGCATATGGTGGGTATAGATACCAAAATAATTATAATATATTTTTTAATAGAAGATTATACGCTAGAGCCGAACAACCTGTTCAAAAGTACAAAGATGAAATGTCTATTAATGGTGATTTATCTTATTTGAATTTAGACTGGAAACCAGTTCCTATAATACCAAAGTTTGTGGATATCGTAGTAAATGGTATGTCTAATAAGTTATATGATATTAAAGCTTATGCTCAAGATCCTGCTTCTCAAAAACTAAGAACTGAATATGCTGAGGCTTTGCACAAGCAGATAAAAACTAGAGAATATATAGAAAAAGTAAAGCAAGCTTTAGGAGTTGATTTAAATACTATTAAAGGTGAAGGTATTCCTCAAACCGAACAAGAGTTAGAGATTCATATGCAACTAGATTACAAACAGTCTATCGAAATTGCAGAGGAAGAAGCTATCACCAATGTATTAGCTAGAAATAAATATGATCTAGTTAGAAGAAGAGTAAATAAAGATTTAGTTACATTAGGTATAGGCGCTGTTAAAACTAATTATAACAAGTCTAATGGTATTACAGTCGAATACGTAGACCCAGCTAATCTAGTTTGGTCATATACTGACGATCCTAATTTTCAAGACATATACTATGTAGGAGAAGTTAAGTCTTTAAGTATTCCAGAACTTAAGAAACAATTTCCTGGTCTTACCACTGTTCAATTGGAAGAAATTCAAAAAATGCCTGGTAACACAAACTATACTAGGAATTGGGAGGGAAAAAATAATAATAACACAGTTCAAGTATTATATTTTGAGTATAAAACATTTGCTGATCAAGTCTTTAAAATAAAACAAACTGATCAAGGTTTAGAGAAAGCATTAGAAAAAACTGACGAATTTAATCCACCGCCTAATGATAACTTTGAAAGAGTAAGTAGATCAATAGAGGTATTATATCATGGCGTTAAGATATTAGGACATCCTATAATGTTAAAATGGGAGATTGCAGAGAATATGACTCGTCCATTTTCAAACTTGACTAAAGTAAACATGAACTATCAAATATGTGCTCCAAGTTTATATAAAGGTGGCATTAACTCTTTAGTTGAAAGAATGATTGGTTTTGCAGATATGATACAACTTACATCGTTAAAAATGCAGCAAGTTCTTTCTAGGATGGTACCTGATGGTGTATTTGTAGATGTAGATGGTTTAGCAGAAGTAGATTTAGGCAATGGAACAAACTACAATCCTCAAGAAGCTTTGAACATGTATTTTCAAACTGGTAGTATTGTTGGTAGATCTATGACTCAGGATGGTGATCAGAATATAGGTAAAGTACCTATACAAGAGCTACAGACATCAGCTGCTCAAGCTAAAATACAATCTTTAATAACAACGTATCAGTATTATCTACAAATGATTAGAGATACAACAGGTTTGAATGAGGCAAGAGATGCAAGTAATCCTGATCCTAATTCTCTAGTAGGTTTACAAAAATTAGCTGCTGCTCAATCAAACGTTGCTACAAGACATATTCTAGCTGCTAGCTTATTCTTAACACTGAGAGCGTGTGAAAATATATCATTAAGAATTGCAGATACGCTTGATTTTCCACTTACTAGAGAAGCACTAGTTAACAGTGTTAGCATGTATAACACAGCTACGTTAGAAGAGTTGGAAGATTTAAACTTATTTGATTTTGGGATATATTTAGAATTAGAACCCGATGAAGAAGCAAAAGCACAATTGGAAGCTAATATTCAAATGGCACTTCAACAAAAAACAATTGACTTAGCTGATGCTATTGATATTAGAGAAATTAAAAATCTAAAATTAGCTAATCAATTATTAAAATTAAGAAGAAAACAAAAGCTTAAAGAAGATCAAGAGGCACAGCAAGCTAATATTAAAGCTCAAGCCGAAGCTCAAACTAAATCTAGAGAACAAGAAGCTATGTTTGAAGTACAGAAACAACAAGCATTATCTCAAACTAATATACAGTTTGAACAAGCTAAAAATCAATTTGAAATCCAGAAGATGGAGATCAAAGCGGAAATAGATAAGCAATTAAAAGAAGTACAATTTGCATTTGATATGCAACTTGAAAAACAAAAAATGGGTGCAACAGTGCAAAAGGAAGTTATGATAGAAGATCGTAAAGATACCAGAAGCAAACAAGAAGCTACTCAACAAAGTCAATTGATAAACCAAAGCCAAAACAATGGTTTACCACAAAACTTTGAAACTCCCATTAATGACTTAAATTTTGGGATATAACAATTATATAATATTTTATCATGTCAGAAAAACAAGAATTAAAGACTCCTGAAAAACCAGTGGTCGATGAAAAAGTAGAACCTTTGAAGATCAAAAAAAGACCTAAAAATCTAGGAAAAAAAGATGAGGTAGTTAAAGTTGATCTAAAAAAGAAAAAAGAAAATAAGGATGCCGTTACAGAGTCAAGCACAGTGCGCGTGGATGCGGATAAACAAACCGAAAATGTACGAACGGTGGAAGGCAGCGTATCCGAACCAGAAATGCAAGAATCTTCCAAAGAAGAAACTAAAGAAAATAAAATAGAAAATCCTGTTATTCAAGAGATAACAACAAAGGACGAAGAAAAATATACTCCTACTACAACACAGGTTGATACAAGACAGTTAAATTTACCTGAAAATGTTGAGAAGTTAGTTTCGTTTATGAATGAAACTGGAGGAAATATAGAAGACTATGTAAGATTAACAGCTGATTACTCACAAGTAGACGATTCAGCTTTGTTAAAAGAATATTATAAACAAACTAAACCTCATCTATCACTTGAAGATGTTGATTTCATAATGAATGAGAAATTTTCATATGATGCTGATTATGAGGACGAAAAAGAAATTCGCAAGAAAAAGCTTGCGATGAAAGAAGAGGTTGCGAATGCCAAATACCATTTAGAGAAAATGAAACGTGATTACTATGCTGAGATTAAAGCTCGACCTGGTGTCAATCATGATCAACAAAAGGCAATGGAATTCTTCAACCGATATAACAACGAGCAAGAAATGGCTAATAAACGTCATCAGGATTTTGAAAAAAATACTAAAGATTTATTCTCTAATGATTTCAAAGGTTTTGATTTCGACTTAGGAGAAAAGAAATTTAGGTATGGAGTAAAAAATCCTACAGACGTAGCAACCGCCCAATCTGATATCGCCACATTTATTAAGAAGTTCTTAAATGAAGATGGGAGTGTGAAGGATTACACTGGTTATCACAAAGCTATTTATGCTGCACGAAACGCTGACACTATTGCTAAGCATTTTTATGACCAAGGAATAGCAGATGCTACTAAGGATATAGTTAATAAATCAAAAAACATAAGTAATGATATAAGGCAAGCGCCTCCATCTGATACTGTGTCTTTTAATGGAATGACTATTAAATCAGTTAGTGGAGTAGATAGCTCAAAGTTAAAAATTAAAAGAAAACGATAAAACTTAAAACATGGCGTTTACAAACATGAATGCTGGATTACAACCGTATCCAGACAGGGTAGCTTTAACAAGCAATTATCTACAATGGACAGATGCTGGAGCTGGTGCTCCTGGCTTCTTGGACTTTGCTGATTTTGCTCAACAATATCTACCTGAACTTTATGAACAAGAAGTAGAGAGATTTGGTAACAGAACTATCTCTGGTTTCTTAAGAATGGTCGGGGCTGAAATGCCGATGACATCAGATCAAGTAATCTGGTCTGAACAAAATAGATTACATATTGCTTATGATGACGTAGCTGAAGCTGCTGGTGTATTTACACCTGTACTTCCTGCTGGTACTCCATCTCACGCAGTAAGAGTTGGTAACACTATTGTTGCTTATAACCCTCTTACAGGAGTAACTTTAAAAGGTCAAGTTACAGCTGTTAATGCTGGTGCTACAAACTTCACAGCTGCTTGTTATACACAAGCTGGTTGGGGTGGTTTAGCTGCTACAGGAAACAGATTATTTGTTTATGGATCTGATTTTGGTAAAGGAACAAATGGAATGCTAGGAGCTGTAGAGCCTGCTTTCACTCAGTTCTCTAATAAACCAACAATCATTAAAGATCGTTACGAAGTATCTGGATCTGACACTGCTCAAATTGGTTGGGTAGAAGTTGCAACAGAAGATGGAACAACTGGGTTCTTATGGTACATGAAAGCTGAATCAGAAACTAGATTGAGATATGAAGATTATCTTGAAATGGTTTGTGTTGAAGGTGAAATTGCTACTGTTGGTTCAGATGTTGCTGCTCTTGCTAACAATCAAACTTCATATGGTACGCAAGGTATGTTCTCTGCTATCGAAGAGAGAGGTAATGTGTATGCTGGATTTGCTGGTGCTGCTGCTCCTGGAGCTGGTGCATTAGGAGATTTTGATACAATCTTACAGCAATTAGATAAGCAAGGTGCTATTGAAGAAAACATGCTTTTCTTAGATAGAGCTACTGCTCTTGATTTTGATGATATGATCGGTGCTCAAGCTGGTGGAGGTTATTCTTCAGTTGCTTCTGCTTCTTATGGTCTATTTGATAATTCAAATGAAATGGCTTTAAACTTTGGTTTCTCTGGGTTTAGAAGAGGTTCTTATGACTTCTACAAAACTGATTGGAAATATCTAAACGATGCTTCTACTAGAGGAATGGTTGACAATATCAAAGGTGTTATGATACCTGCTGGTACTTCAACTGTTTACGATCAAATGATGGGTCAAAACATCAGACGTCCTTTCTTACACGTACGATACAGAGCTTCAGAAACAGATGATAGAAGAATGAAATCTTGGATCACTGGTTCAGTTGGAGGTGCTTACACTTCTGATTTAGATGCGATGGAAGTACACTACTTGTCAGAGAGATGTCTTTGTGTTCAAGCTGCTAACAATTTTGTATTATTTACAGATTAATTTATTAACTTTTAAAATATAAAATTATGGCACTTATAAAATTTGACACGACACAAAGCGGAACTATTGCTTCGGCTTCTACAACTCCGTTAATCGTAGATGTAGATTTACCAATTGCTTTAAGTAACTATTCAGCTCCTGGAGCTGGAGTTGCTTTAGTAGATATCTCTATTTTATCTGGAACTGCATCTGATATTCAGGTGGAATTTGGACCAGATGCTAATGGAGATGCTATCACTGCAGATGGTATAACAGGAAATTTAAACAATTTGATTGAAGCGGCTGTAGCTGATCCATATCATATTCCAGAATTTGCTGATGCTTTTACAGCAGCAGGATATTTGGAAGCTGATAACAGGTATGCTATCAACGATATTAAATTAGTTTAATATTACTATACAAAGACCCCTTTAATTAGGGGTCTTTTTTAACTTTTTAATTATATTATATTATGTCAATAAAAGAATTAGAAGATAAATGGGAGATCAAGGATCGTCATTATTATCTTAATATGGGAAAAAGTCCCTTATCTTATACTTTAGCGTCTAAACATACACAGAGATTTCCTCTGTTATATTTTGATGAAGAAAAAGGTTATAATAGAGAGCTTAGATATGCTACTAATCAGAAGTCTGTATTTGTTGATGAACAACAAGGTTCATCTACATTAGCTCATATTATATTTAAAGATGGAGGATTATATGTTCCAAAAGAAAAACAAAATTTACAAAAATTATTATCTTTATATCACCCTCAAAAAGGTAAAAGATATGCAGAGCAAGATGATGTTAAAGAAGCTAGTAGCGACTTAGAAGATATAGAAATAGAATTTATGGCTTTAGAAGCAGCTAGACACATTGAAATGGAGCACGCTGAAGCTATACTAAGAGTAGAGCAAGGTTCTAGTGTATCAGATCTTAGTTCTAAGGAGTTGAAAAGAGATTTATATCTATTTGCTAAAAGAAATCCTAGATTGTTTTTAGAATTAGTTTCTGATGAGAATGTGAAATTGAGAAATTTCGCTATAAAAGCTACAGAAGCTGGAATCATTAAATTGTCTGATGATCAAAGAACATTCAAATGGGGAAGTAACGGTAGAAAATTAATGACAGTTCCTTTTGAAGAACACCCTTACTCAGCATTTGCTGCTTATCTCAAAACTGATGAAGGATTAGAGGTATATAAATCTATGGAAAAGAAAATGAGTTAAATCTTTTCTAAACCTGTGATACTATTTAAGGCGGCACTACGCCGCCTTTTTTTCAATAAAGAAACCACCAATGGCAATAAACGTAAATACAGTATATAGAACTTGCTTGTTTATAATAAATAAAGAACAAAGAGGTTATTTAACTCCAGCGGAGTTTAATAGTATAGCTACACAGGTACAATTAGAAGTATTTGAAAAATATTTTGAAGATAAAAATCAACAGTTAAGGTTACCAGAAAATGAAAGTGAATATGCGAATAGAGTAAAAAACGTTGACAATCAAATATCTATATTTAAAGAAATTACTTCATTAGCTCCTGATTGGATAGTAGGGACTAATGAATTTAATCAACCAGCCAACGTCCACAGGATAGGTACTGTAATCTACAAAGACGAACAAGAATTACAAAGAGTGGAGCGCAACGATTGGCTACGAATTAACATGTCTAAACTCACTCGTCCGAGTGCGAATTATCCTATATACATCTATGAGAGTGATAAGATTATTATTCAACCTCCTAGTTTAGTAGTTCCAGATCCCTTAAACCCAGCTCAAATTTTAGATCAATTTAGTTTAAGCTATGTTAGAAAACCGTTAAACCCTGTATGGTCTTATACGGTTCAACCTAGTAATGGAGCTTTTATATATGACTCACTAACTTCTCAAGATTTTGAAATAGATGACGTTGATCAAACAGAAGTTATACTAAAAGTATTATTATATGCTGGTGTAGTAATTAGAGACCCTCAAATTGTACAAGCCGCTGCAGGTCAAATTGCCGCAGAAGATCAAAACGAAAAAACTTAATAAATTATGGCTAACTATGGATTTTCTCCAAACGGAGGTTTTATAAATGAAACTAACGAACAGTATTATGTAGGACACCAAGCTAAAGTAGCAGATGGTAGTTCTTCTTATAAGTTTACTTTTGATGAGGTTTTAACAATGGCAGCAGCAGCTAGCCCTACTACTCCAACTGATTGGTCTTCTTGGAATCCAAGTGATCCCAACTTTATGTTGAATAATTTTGACTTGATGATTAGCACAGGTGGTTTAGATCCTTATGTACTATGGGATGGTACTAACGGTGGTATAGCTGGCGGTCCTTATGGTTTCAAAGTTTCTCAATTTTCTGACACTCAAGATTTTAGTGTTATAGAATTCTACGATATAAATACTGGTTTACCTGCAAATGCAGTTGCTAATGGGTATTATATACAGGTTAGATTAAAATCTATGTTAGTTGATGGAGCACCTAATTACGGAGATTATCAGTTTATTTCTATTAAAGATATTGTTAATAATTTTTTAGTAGGTTATGTTGGAGAAGGTAAATTAATTCCACATGCTAAAAGAACTGATATTATGTTCCATGCTAAAAGAGGTTTACAAGAATTTTCCTATGATACTTTACCTAGTATAAAATCTCAAGAAATAACTATCCCACCAACATTATCTGTCATAATTCCACAAGACTACGTTAATCATGTTCAGTTGTCATGGGTTGATGATAATGGTATAAAAAGAATTATATATCCTACCACGTTAACTAGTAATCCCACCGAAACACCTTTACAAGATCAGAACATAACTCAAAATAGTAATTATGGCTTTGCTTTTCCAAGTGAAGGATATGGTATACCAATGCAAGATCAGTTTGGTGAAAATCTAGAGGGAACTTCTTTAACAGAAGAAAGATGGGAAAACATACCAGAAAATCTTGAAAAAGAATGGGCACAATATGGAAGTGTTTGGAGTTATAGGAACTTTTGGGGAGCTTATGGAAAAAGATATGGAACAAATCCCGAACTAATGCAAGTTAATGGATGGTACACTATAAACAAAAGAGAAGGTAAATTTTCTTTCAGTAGTAATTTAAGAGGGAGATTGATTTTATTAGAGTATATTTCAGATGGACTAGCATACGAAGAAGATATGAAAGTTCCTAAGCTTGCTGAAGAAGCTTTATACATGCACATAGCTCACGCTGTTCTAGCAAGTAGAATGAATGTTCCAGAATACATTGTACAGAGGTATAAGAAAGATAGAAGAGCAGCATTAAGAAATGCTAAGATAAGATTAGAAAATATAAAACCAAATGAGTTTGTACGTATTGCTCGTGGAAAATCTAAATGGATTAAATATTAATTAAATGGCAGAAAGTAAGAATACATTTATTCAGTCCAAGATGAACCAAGACTTGGACGCTAGAATTATTCCTAATGGTCAATATAGAAGTGGATTAAACGTAAGTATAAGCAGATCAGAATCTGCAGACGTAGGAGCGTTAGAAACAGTTTTAGGTAATTTAGAGATAACTGATTTCCTATATTTTATTAGGCCAAATGAGATTTTAAATGTAATTCAAGATCTTTCTGAAAATCAGAAAAAAAGTATTTGTTTGACTGTTGATTACAGCTTGCCTTCAGACTTCAGCTTTGCTATGTATTTGTCGACATCCGCTGGCTTCTCAAATGTGATAACTGCATCCTCCCCATTGTCACAATCACCAACATCATAATCCCTGCATACTGGCGGGCGATTATCATATACCTTACACTTTCCGTCAGTGCCAAGATGCATGCAATTCACAGGGAAGTCCACATGCCAGTCACCATCAGTATCCAGATAGACAGTTATTCCAGTATGGTACAGGTACCACACTGGAATAACTGTCTATCT
>Ga0164313_10000764_pt1 | contig 26955 bp, 19 predicted proteins | sample GuaBasSedimGuay4_FD_113735 | JGI IMG/M metagenome (GOLD analysis project Ga0164313, IMG submission 113735) | Subseafloor sediment microbial communities from Guaymas Basin, Gulf of California, Mexico - Guay4, Core 4569-4, 0-3 cm | ecosystem: Environmental > Aquatic > Marine > Hydrothermal vents... | reverse complement strand
GAACTCGATGCTGGCGACCGTGCAAAAGCAAGCGAGGCTTACGCGTTGCTGTTGCAGACCGAGAGCGCTGGAAACGCTCGGGCGACGTATGACGTCGGCCTCGCTCTGATCAATGGTTATCCGGGCGCGGAGTCCGAAGCACACGCGCTCCTGATCACAGCGCGGGCGGCGCGGCGTACCGGTGACCGGCGTGCGGCCTCCCGTTTGCTCGACCTTCTCGTACGCGACCACTCGGGCAGCGAATGGGCGGCGGAGGGCTGGTACGAACTTGCCGACCTGCATGGTGAGGCGGGCCACTGGGCCGAAGAAGCCGACGCCCTGGCCTGGTTCGATCACTACACGATGGCTGATGACATGCGCAGGGACCCGGCACGCCGCCGCCTGCTCACCTTGTTGCGCGAGCAACTCACCCTCGACGAGATCGACAGGCTCCTCGACGAGCACCCCGACTCGGCCCTCTCGAGCACCGGAAGCTGGCTGGCGGCATCGATGGTCTACGAGAGCGATACTGATCCCGACGGTGCGGGGGAACGCCTGGAAGCCTTCCTGCGCGACTACCCGCGCAGCCGCTATGTGGAGGATGCCCGGGCCCTGCTGGCCGAGCTCGCACGCGACCACGGCCACCAGGCCGACCCCGGACTCGCGGTAGGCCGCGCCGACCGCATCGGGTTGCTTGCCCCGCTCACGGGTGACTACGCAGCCCTCGGCCAGTCACTTTTCGACGGCGCCTTGCTGGCGGTTGAGGAATACAACCGCGCCATGGGTACCTCGCTCAGGCTGGTCTCCCGCGATACGCGTGGTGATGAAGTCATCGCTGTGCAGGCCGCACGCGAATTGATCGCCCAGGAGCAGGTAATTTCGATCGTCGGCGCCTTGCTTTCGCCCACCACGGTGGCCGTGGCCACACTGTGCGAGGAACGGGGTGTTCCCCTGGTGTCGCCGACAGCGACCAAGGAGACGATCACCGACCTCGGGCCGCATGTTTTCCAGACCAACCTCACCAAGTCGCTCGAGACGCGGCTGCTGGCCCGGGTTGCGGTGCTGGGGATGTTGCGCGTGCGCTTCGGGATCTTGCATCCGGATACTGACGAAGGCCGTTCCATCGCCGCGCGCTTCACCGACGAGCTGCAGCGGCACGGCGGCAGGGTGGTGGCGACGGCGTCATTCGACCGGGAAATTACCGACTTCGCTGCGCCGATCATCCGCTTGCGCCAGTCTGCGCCCGAGGCGCTGTTCATTCCCGCTACGCCGACGGACATGCGCCTGATCGCGCCGCAGCTGATCTTCCACGATCTTCGCGCCGAACTCTTTGGGCCGAGCAGCTGGAACAACAGCCTGCTCTTGCGCGAGGCCGGGGCCAGCATGGAGCAGGCAGTAGTCCCGAGTGACGTCGCGCTGATCCCCGAGGCCCGTCGCCAGCGCTTCGAGGACCTGTGGCGACGGCGCTACCCGCACACGCCGAGTTCATCGATCGGCATGAAGAGTTTCATGGCCACTTCGAGGATCATCGATGCTCTGGATCCTGAGGGCATGGACACGCGGCAGCGCCTGCGCGAACGCCTCGAGGTGGGCCTGCAGGAAGGTGACGAGGATGGGGGCGCGGCTTCGTCGCAGCCGCTGCGTGTGGTGCGTGCCAGTGAGCTTGTTGCCCTGCCTGTGGCGTTGTTGCCCGGGCTGACTGCGCCGGTGGAGGGCGACCTCGAGTCCCTGGATATGCTCGATGAGCAGGAGCCGGATCAACCCGGGCGCTGATGATCTGGCCAGCGTTCGGTCTCGACCTCGATGCTGCCACCCTGGCTGACCCTGAACACGAAGTAGATCGTGTCCCAGAATCCCGTCGCCACTCCGTCCACCATGACCGGTTTGTAGACCCACTGTCGCACCGCTTCCAGCGCAGCCTCGGCAAATTGGGTCCCACCGTCGTTGCGGCTGATATAGGCGTGGATCACTGCGCCTGTCTCGTCAACATAGAGGTGCGTAGCGACGATGATCTCGAGCCGGCGAACGGATGCGGCGATGCCGTCGGGGTACTCCGGGTTGACGACGTGCAGGAGGACGAAGGTCAGCGATTGCTGACTCTGCCCATGTAGTTCAACCGGATTCTGTCCGACCAGCCGTTCGGACTCACGTTCCTCGATCTGGCGCAAGTTGTCCCCGTACTCGCCCTCCTCGACTTCTTCGGGCAGCGGATTGAGTGGATTTTTCTGGACGATCTTCTCTGTGAGCATGAGCTCGACGCCGCGCGTGGCGTCCTCGAGTTCGGGCAGCGCGGCGAGGTCGACGGGGTCGGTTTCGCGCGTGATGCTCATGGCGTCGATGATCTGGATCTCGCCCTCGACGCCGGTGTGCTCGTACCACTCCCGGGAGGGATCGCCCCCGGGGCCGAGCAGGGCCACGACGACCAGCAGCACCAGCACCGCCACAGCCATCATCGCGAGGCGGCGTCCATAGTGGTCTGTGGTCTGGGCGTGCGACATAAGGTATTTTCGCGCAAGGGTTTGCGGAACTTACTCAAGGCTACGGGGCGGGCCGCGCGCTGTCAACGGGGCTGGTTTGACCTGCCTGTTTGCCTGTGCTACGTTGCCGCCGCCTTCGCCGCTGCCGTCCGATTCGGGCCCCTGAACAGAGACTTCACGATGTCCGAAGCCTTGCGTCGCTTGCCTTCATTGAACCGGCTGCTCGAGCGCAGGGCAGTGCAGAAGTTGCTTCGCAACTGGTCGCGCGACATCGTGCGTGGCGTGGCCCGCGAAATCCTCCAGGAACAGCGCGAGAGCATTCGTTCCAGCGGTGATGCGCCAGCAGAGAGCAAGCTCCTGCGCGAGTGTGAGGTACGCCTTCTGAGCAGGATGAAAGAACTCGAAGAGCCCCGCCTGCACAGGGTGATCAACGCGACCGGCGTTCTGCTGCATACCAATCTCGGGCGTGCCCGCATGCACAAAGAAGTGGCTGCGGAACTGGCCCGCGTTGCGGTCGAACCCGTGCAGCTTGAAGTCGAACTTTCGAGCAATCGACGTGGCGGTCGCAGTTCCGGCGCCGAACGTTGGCTGACACGCCTGAGCGGGGCTGGCAGCGCGGCCGTGGTGAACAACGGAGCTGCTGCGCTCTGGCTGGCCGTACGCGCCAACGCGCGCGCCGGGCGTTCGGTGATCGTATCGCGCGGTGAACAGGTGGCCATCGGCGGCAGCTTCCGGATGCCCGAGTTGATGCGCACGACGGGTGCCAAGATGCTCGAGGTCGGGACCACGAACCGCACGCGCGCTGCCGACTACGCCGATGTGGCTGGCGAGGGGGACGTGGTTCTGAAGGTCCACCCGAGCAATTACCGTATCACGGGCTTCACCGAGGCGGTCGAGCTGGCGGAGCTGGCCACGATCTGTCGCGAACGTGGCGCCACGCTGGTCTTTGACGCGGGAAGCGGCTCGCTCTATAACTTCTCCCGGTTCGGGCTTTCCGGTGAGCCTTCGCTGGCGGACCTGGTTTCAACCGGCGTCGACCTCATCACCTGCAGTGCGGACAAGCTGCTCTCGGGGCCGCAGGCCGGACTGATCCTGGGTAGCCGGGAACTGGTCGACCGCTGCCGCAGCCACCCACTGATGCGGGCGCTGCGTCTGGACAAGACGATTCTGGCCGGGCTGGAGGCAACGCTCCTGCGCTACGCGAGGACGCCGGCCGGGGCACGACCCGACCTGCCGCTCTTTGACGCCCTGGCCGTGAAGGTGACCGAGTTGCGCAAGCGGGCCCGGGTGCTCGCAGCAGCCTGCGCCCCGGCTCTGGATGCACGAAGCGCGGCGGGCTGGAGTTCAGCCGTGCACGCTTCGACCGCTTCGATGGGGGCGGGCAGTTTTGCCGACGACGATTTGCAGTCGGTGGTCCTGGAGATCACAGCGCCCGACCGGCGCGTAGCCGGCGCCCTGCATCGCGCATTGCGTAGCGCGAGGCCGGCGGTACTGGCGCGAATTGATGACGAGCGGGTCAGTCTGGACCTGCGCGCGGTGGATCCGGGCGAGCTTGATGAGCTCGCTGAGGTCCTCGTCGCCACGCTTCAGCAGATGCCAGGGGCCGAAAGGGCCACCGGCAAGGAGGCACGCTGATGGGACGGCAATCTGATGCCGGACAGGGATGGTTCGACGAAGCACTGGGTAGGGCCGGGATCGATGGATCGAGGCTGGCGCGAGCCAGGTCGGCACGTCGCCCGGTCGTCGAGCGGTCCAACCCCTGGCAGGATGCCGATGGCATCGATGAGGCTGGCCGTATCCTTGCCGCGGCACGCGGTTCCGGGAAGAAGCAGGCCCATCTGCTCTTCGTTACCGACATTGACGACGACCCGATCGCCAGGGTCCAGGCCGCGGTCCAGCTGGCGCGCGCGGCGGTCGCCAAGGGGGTCGACGTTCTGCTCGTCGACGCCGACATCCGCCACGTTGGTTTGAGTCGCTGGTTGCAGGACCGTGACCTCGACGCCGAGGGCCTCGTGGATGTCCTGCAGTATGGTGCCAGCGTGAGCGGCGCGCGGCGGCCATCAGAAGTCGACGGCATCGACGTGCTGGGTGTGGGTTCGTACCGGCCGGATGCGGCCACAGTATTCGGTCAGGAAGAACTGCGCCGGCTCTATTCGCAGCTGCGCGCAGATGCCGGTCTGGTCATCGTGGTAGCTCCCGCCTACCTCGCGGACGGCCGCTTTCAGCCGCTGGTTCGCGGTGCCGATTCTGTCGTCCTTTCCATGCACCTTGATGCGGGATTGGCGGGCTCGCTCGGCGAATTCCTGAGCCACCTCGTCGAGCTCGAGACACCGCTCGGTGGCGCGATGCTATGGGCCGGGCCCGATGATTCGGATCGCTTCGTGGACGACGCTTTGCTGGAGCGTTCGCGCGTGCTGCCGCGGGCCACGGCCGCCTCGCCCTTCCCCGGGCGTGGGCCGGATAGTTCAGTCCCAGATGTTCCTGGTGACGGGGACGATGACACTCCGGTGACGGTGCCGATGCAGACGGCCGCCGCCGCGGCGAAGGGGCCCGTCCCTGCCCAGTCGAAGCGCGGGCGTTGGGGCAAGTCCGGCGGTGGTGATGTCAACGAAGGGCCGGAGAGCGTGCGGATTGCCACGGAGCGGCCCAGGCCTGGTTCGTCCGGCTCCACCGGCAGTAGCCCCGTAGCGCGCTCGGTGCTGGGTGTGGTTGCCCTGGGCCTTGTGGCTTTCGTCGTCTGGTGGGCGATGACCTGGAAGAGCGTCGAACCGACGCGCCCGAGGGTCCAGCCGCCGGAGCGGAGCGTGGCTGGCGTGCGGACGGCCTACAGCGGTGGGCAGGCGGTCGCTGACTCGCAGGTGGCCGTGCAGGCGGCGGACGAGTTGCCTGGCGAGATGGCTGACGAGGCTGCGGACGTGCCCGGGACCTCCGGCGAGTCTCCAGCCCTGGAATCCACCAAATCGGCCGCAGGAGTGCAGACCGCCCGCGAGATCGAGGGCCTGCTGGCCGAACCGGTCGAGAGCGCGCCAGCTGAGGTCGCGGTCGTCGAAGCGGCTGATGCCTTCGAGGCGGGTCTGAGACGCGAGGGCCAGGCCGGCTGGGGCCTGCACCTTTCCAGCTTCACCAGCCAGAGCGAGGCCGAGATCGATCGAGCCCGCCTGCAGGGCCGTGGCTACAGCGTGGTGGTGCGCCCGGCCACGATCAAGGGTAAGCAGTGGTATCGTGTGCTCGTCGGGCACTGGGATTCGAAGGCCGGGGCGGCCGCATTCCGGGTCCGGGCAGAGGAGAAATTCCACTCCGACTGGGTCGGTGTGGTAAAGAAGTAGGCAGAGCACGGGCCGATTTCCCCTGGCCCGTGACCCCGAGCGATGGACCGCGCGGACGCGCGGCACGGAAGGATCCGAATTGCGACTCAAGCGCGTGGAGATGATCGGCTTCAAGTCGTTCATGGACAAGACGAGCCTGGAATTCCGCGACGGCATTACGACTGTGCTCGGGCCCAACGGCTGTGGCAAGAGCAACGTAGTCGATGCGGTGCGCTGGGTGCTCGGCGAACAGAGCGCCAAGCAGCTGCGTGGCGAAAAAATGGAAGACGTGATCTTCAAGGGCACGCGCAAGCGCAAGTCGATGTCGATGGCCGAGGTGAGCCTGTTTTTCGACAACACCGACCAGCGTCTGGCCGTGCCCTACGACGAAGTTGCCGTTACGCGCCGCGTCTCGCGTGCGGGTACCAGTGACTACTTCCTCAACCGCACGCAGTGTCGCCTCAAGGATATCCGCGATCTGTTCTACGACACGGGTGTGGGTAACAACGCCTACTCGGTGATCGAGCAGGAAGTCGTCGGCCAGGTCCTGGATCCGAATGAGAACAAAGTCCGCCTGATGCTCGAGGAAGGCTCGGGCATCGTTCGTTACAAGATGAAGCGCAAGGAGGCCCTGCGAAAGCTCGACCTGACCGAGCGCGACTTGTTGCGCGTGGAAGATATCGTAGAGGAGATCGGCAAGCAGGTGCGCAGCCTGGCCCGTCAGGTCGGCAAGGCGCGGCGGCACCAGCGACTGTTTTCTGAGGTCAAGGCGCTGGAAATGATCCGTGCGCACGACCGGATTCGCGACATGGCCGTGCGGATTGCCGAGCTGCGCGAGCGTGACGAGCAGCTGAGTAGCGAGGGCACGGGCGACGATGCCGAGGCCGGGCGCCTGAACGCGCAGGTCGAGACCATGCGACCCGAACTCGAAGCCATGGAGCAGCAGCGGCGCGAGAGGGCGCAGGCGCTGAGCGAGGCCGAGGCCCGGATCAATACGCTCGAGAGCGAACTGGCCGTACTACGCGAGAAGATCGAGTCTGGCGGGCGCCGACAGGAAGAAATCTCCGAGGAGGCGGGGCGCAGTCAGGTTCGTCGTGGTGAGATTGAGAGCGAGCACGGCGAGGCCGCGTCGGAGCGCGAGAAGCTCGGACACGTGCTCAGCGAACGCGAAGCCGTGGTCGCTGAGCGCGAAGAGGTCGCGCGCGGCTTCAACGAAGCCTTCGACGAAGCACGCTCGCAGCTGGGTGACGCCCAGCAACTCTCGCTCGGTTTCCTGCGCGAAGAATCCGATCAGAAGCAGGTAATCACAGCGGCGGAGACGCGGCTGCAGACACTGCGCGAGGAAGAAACCCGCATTGATGCAGGCATCGCCGATGGCGAGCAGCGCACTGGCGGGTTGCGCGAAGTGATTACCGACCTCGACACGCGCCTGGCATCGGCACAGCGCGAACAGGTTGACGTGGAGCGCGGTCTCTCGGCTGCCGGTGATGACGCCGAAGCATCCGAGAAGTCGTTGCACGCCGCGCGCGAGGCGCGCGAAGAGGCAGCTGGCAAGCTGGCTCGCCTTGAGAGCCGCCATGACATGGCCGTAAAGATCGCCTCAGAACTGGAAGGCTTCCGCGCCGGCGCCGCAGCTTTGCTGCGCGACCCGGACCGGCAGGGGCGTCTACGTGGTGCGATGGCCGAGCGCCTGAAAGTCACCGAGGGCTATGAATCTGCCTTCGAGCTCGTCTTCGGTGAGGATGCCGATGCCCTGCTGGTGGAGGACCTGGCCAGTGCACGCGAACTCGCTGACCACCTGGCCAGCGAGGGTCTGGGCATGGCCAGTTTCCTGGCTCCGGTTACGGGCGACGCTGGTGCGACCGTGTCGCCGGCCGGCATTCCCGGACAGTCGGCACTGGATCTGGTGCGCATGGACGAGGCCGAGGAAGACAAATTGCGTCGCTGGCTGGAGCGCGTGCGTGTCGTCGAGACGAATGACGAGGCGGTTGATGCCCTGGTCGCGCACGCCGGTGAGGGCTGGAGCTTCCTCTCGCGCGAGGGCCTCTTTTTGCGCCACGATGGCCTGGTACGCGGTGGTGCCGGTGCGCGCCGCGAGCTGGCGCTCTTCGGGCGCCAGGAGCAGGTCGACCAGCTGGCCAAGGAAGTTGACCAGCAGCGCGGTCTGCTGCAAGGCCGGGAGTCAACGCAGGAGCAGAACCGCAGCGCGCTCGATACCGCGCGGGCCCGTGTCGAACAGATGCGTGCGGAGCTGGAAAAGGCACAGGTGTCCGTGGCCCTGGTCGGTCGCGAGGTGGCCGGTCAGAACTCGGCGCTGGAGCGCGAGGAGAGCGCGCTGAACCAGTCCACTGCCGGGCGGACCCGGGTACGTGCCGATATCAGTGGCTTGCTCGAGAAGGTAGATTCGCTGCACGCGGATCTGGGCCGTCATGGCGCGGACCAGGAAGCGTCACGCAAGCGCGTCGATGATCTGAACCTGAAAGTCGGCGAACTGGAGGAAGCGCGGGAGAGCGCGAACCACGAGCTGGCCGAAGCGCGCCTGCAACTGACGCATGATCGTGGTGTCGAACGTGAACTCGACAGCCGCCTGGAGCGGCTCGCGCACATGGTCGAGGACCTGAGTGCGCGGCAGGAACGCCTGGGCGTCGAGGGTGACGCCCTGACGACCAGCCTGGCTGCCTGGAAGGAGTCGGTCCAGGAGCGCACCGTAGAGGTGACCATGCTCTACGGCGAACGCAACAAAAGGCAGGAAGAGCTACGCGGTGCGCAGGATCTCATCGAGGGCAAGCGCGCCGATCTCGAGAAGATCCAGGACCGCCTGCGTGAAGTGGAGAAGCGTCGTCGCGAACGCAGTGATGCCTTGCACGAGGTCGAGACCGAGCTCACGCGCATGGACCTCACCACACAGAACCTGAACGACCGCATCGAGGAGAAATTCCAGTGCACGATCGAAGCCGGCTACGCGGGAATCGAGCCGGATGCGATTCCCGATGAGCTGGTACGCGAATCCGATGGCGATGGTGATGGTATTGGCACGGTTCAGATCGAACAGGTCGAGGAGCTGCTGGCAGAACGTCAGACCAAGCTCGACCGTATCGGTCCGGTGAACTTCGTGGCCCTGGACGAGTACGAGGAAAAGAAGGCCCGCCTGGAGTTCCTCGAGCAGCAGCGCGACGACCTGCTCAAGTCGCGAGAAGACCTGCTGCAGGCGATCGAGAAGATCAATCGCACCGCGCGGCAACTGTTCAAGGACACCTTCGAGAAGGTGCGCGAGAACTTCCGCGAGATCTTCACCACCCTCTTCGAGGGGGGCGAGGCCGATCTGATCCTGCACAAGACCGACGACCCGCTCGAGGCCGACATCGATGTCATGGCGCGACCGAGCGGCAAGCGCGTGGACAGCGTTGCCTTGTTGTCAGGTGGCGAGCGGGCCTTGACGGCGATCGCGCTGCTCTTCGCGGTCTACCTGATCAAGCCGAGCCCGTTCTGCATCCTCGACGAGGTTGACGCACCGCTGGACGACATGAATGTCGGCCGCTTCGTCCGCTTGCTCGAGCGCTTTGCCACGCGTACACAGTTCGTGGTGATCACGCACAACAAGCTCACCATGGAGGCTGCCGATCACCTCTACGGCGTGACCATGGAAGAGAGCGGTGTGAGTCGACTGGTGTCGGTGAGCTTCGATGAGCTCGACACCGACGATCCACTGGCCGCGCTGGAGGAGGTCGCCGCCGAGCGTAAGGAAGCCCGCGCGCATCCGGAACAACGCCTGGTTACAGACCACCGCGTCCTCGTTGCCGAGGCCGGGGGCGACGGCGCTTCCCTGCCTGTCAATACGGGCGAGGAGGCCTGAGCGCGATGGTTCTCTCTGCCCTGCGCAAGCTGCGCGCCGGCCTTGGCCGGACGCGCGAGTCGGTCGTGGGGCGCATCTCGGCCGCCCTCAAGCGCGAGGTCTACCTCACCGATGATTTCCTCGAGGAGGTTGAGGAGATCCTGATCTCCTCGGATGTCGGGGTGGATGCCGCGGTGCAGCTGACAGAGGGTCTGGGCAAGCGCCTGCGCGATCAGCAGGGGCAGGCCACCATGGAGGACGTCACGCGCAGCCTGCAGGAAGAGGTCACCACGCTGCTGGCCAATGTTGGTTCCGATCCACCAGTGCCGGCCACTCCGGTGCACGTAATCCTGGCTGTGGGCGTGAATGGTGTGGGCAAGACCACGTCGATCGCAAAGCTCGCGCGCTGGCACCAGGAGCAGGGGCGCAAGGTCCTGCTCGCAGCAGGCGATACCTTCCGCGCCGCGGCCGTCGAGCAGCTCTCTGTGTGGGCCGACCGCCTTGGTGTGGACATTGTCAAACAGGAGATGGGTGCCGATCCCGCCGCTGTTGCCTTCGACGCGCTCGGCCACGCCCGGGCAGCGGGACATGACGTTGTGATCATCGATACCGCTGGCCGATTGCAGACGCGTGAAGGGCTGATGCGCGAGCTCGAGAAGATAGCGCGTGTGGTGAAGCGGCAGGTCGAGGATGGTCCACACGAGACGCTTCTCGTGCTCGATGCGAACACCGGACAGAACGGTATCATCCAGGCGCGTGAGTTCAGTGCAGTGGCGCCGCTGGATGCGATTTTCCTGACCAAGCTGGACGGTTCGGCCAAGGGTGGCATAGTTGTCGCCATCGCCCGCAATCTGGATATTCCGGTGCGCTATGTGGGCACGGGGGAATCTGCTTCTGATTTCGCGGTCTTCGATGCGCCCAGCTTCGCCGAAGGGCTCTTCACGGTCGAGCCGGAGGCCGACCAGGAGGGGTGAGCGTGGAGGGCTCGGCAAGCGACCACCACTGGATGCGACGGGCGCTGCTACTGGCACGGCGCCAGGCCGGCCGCACCTGGCCCAATCCCACCGTGGGTTGTTGCATCGTGCGTGACGGGCACCTGCTCGGTGAAGCCGTACACGCGGGTCCGGGTCATCCGCACGCCGAAGCCGCGGTGCTGCTGGCCCTCGCCGCCCATCGCATCGACCCGGCCGGTGCTACAGCCTACATCACGCTCGAACCCTGCCACCACCAGGGGCGCACCGCGCCCTGCAGCCGGGCGCTGGCCGAGGCCGGCATCAGCCGCGTGGTCTATGCCGCACCGGATGACACGCCCCGTCATCCCGGTGGAGGCGGTGCATGGCTGCGTGAGAATTCCGTCGAGGTACAGCCGGGTGTCTTCGGCAATCTCGCGCGTGAGCTGAATCACCCCTTCTTCGAGACCAGCTCCGACAGCGAGCCGCACCTGACGCTCAAGCTGGCGATGAGCGCTGATGGGGCCCTGGCGCGCCGGGCTGGCAGGATCGAGGCGGTGGCGGAGAGGGCCATCACGGGCCAGCGCACGCGTCGTCGGGTGCACCGCATGAGGGCCGGGGCCAACGCGGTGATCGTGGGCGCGGCGACGGCCCGTGCCGATCACCCCCGGCTGGATGTGCGCGAGCTTGTGGATGGAAGCTGGTCCGGCGTGCAGCCGCAGCCGGTGGTGCTCGCCGGCAGGCACCCGCTCGAGACCGGGGAAGTGCCTGGCCGGGCGCTGATCATGGCTGGCGCGGACGGGCCACGACTGCCCGGGTCGCTGCGGGTGCTCCGCGCGACCACGCGGCCTGGAGGGCGCCTGGACTGGGAATCAGTGCTGGCGCTGCTGCTCGCTGAGGGCTGCGGCATCCTCCTGGTCGAGGGCGGGGCAAGCGTTGCCGCAGATCTGCTGGCGGAGCGGCCGCCGCATCGTATTCATCTATATCTGGCCGCATGTGGGTTCGGACCCGGATCCGTGAAGCTCCCCGGTGGCCTCAGGCTCGACGACCGGTATGAGACGCTGCGCGCGCGGCGTCTCGGGTCCGACGTCGAATGGGTGCTCAGGCGACGCGACCTGGGCTGAGCGCGACCGTCAGGAGCCCGCGTGTTCACCGGTATCGTCCAGGCCCTTGGCCGTGTACGCAGCGTTCATGCGCAGGCGCAGGACCGCGATCTGGTCGTGCAGTGCCCGACTGTGATTCTCGAGAAGCTTAGCCTCGGTGCGAGCATCGCGCTCGATGGCGTCTGTCAGACCGTGACCGCTCTCGACGCCGACACCTTCCGCGTGCATGCCATTGCCGAGACGCTGCGCGTCACCACGCTGGGGCGCGTCAGCGAGGGTGATCGCCTGAACCTCGAGCCGGCGCTCGGCGCGGGCGACCCGCTCGGCGGCCATTTCGTGCAGGGCCACGTGGATGGGACCGTCACGCTGCAGGGCAAGAGTGCGCGTGGTGACTCGATTGCCTATTCCTTCCGGGGGCCAGAAGACCTGGTTCGCCAGCTCGTGCCGAAGGGCTCGATCACGCTTGATGGCGTCAGCCTGACCGTCGGTCCTGACCTGGGCCAGACCAGCTTCGAGGTTTTCCTGATCCCGCACACGCTGCAGGTCACCACGCTGGGTGACCGTGAGGTGGGCGACCAGATCAACGTGGAAACAGACGTGCTGGGCAAGTACATCCTGCGCTACCTCTCCGGCCGCGAGCAGGCGGGCACGCTCAGCGCCGAAGCGCTGCATCGAGCCGGATTCGGCGATGAAGGAGGTCGAGAGTGAACCACTGGAGCGAGGAGCCGCGCGACGGCTTCGACAAGATCTCGGTCGCGATCGATGCGATCCGCGAGGGCGGCATGGCCGTGGTGGTCGATGACGAGGACCGCGAGAACGAAGGCGATCTGATCTTCGCCTCTGAACGCTGTACCGCGCAGGCGATCAACTTCCTGGCGCGTGAGGCGCGCGGGCTGGTCTGTGTCTCTGCCGAGCGCTCGCATCTGGAGCGGCTCGAACTCTACCCGATGACCCACCGCAATACATCGCGACACGGCACGGCCTTTACCGTGAGCATCGATGCAGTCGAGGGCACCACGACGGGCATCAGTGCGGCAGACCGGGCCGAGACGATCCGCAGATTCGTGGACACGCGGACGCGGGCCACCGAACTCGCACGTCCCGGGCATGTCTTCCCTTTGCAGGCTGTGGCCGGTGGTGTGCTCAAGCGCGCCGGACACACCGAGGCAGCCGTCGACCTGCCGCGCCTGGCCGGCCTCTATCCGTCGGGCGTGTTGTGCGAGATCATGGACGAGGACGGCACGATGGCCCGCGTCCCCGCCCTGAAGGAGTTCGCGCGCAAGCACGAACTGCCGATCATTACCATCCGTGATCTGATCGAATACCGCCGCCACCACGAACTTCTGATCGAGGAACTCGAGCGCGTGAAGATGCCGACGCGTTTTGGCGAGTTCTCGTTGCGCATCTACGGCACGCGCGTCGACCTCGACCAGCACGTGGCAATGGTTGTGGGCGATATCGACCCGGAGAAGCCGGCCCTGGTGCGTGTGCACTCCGAGTGCCTCACCGGCGACCTCTTCCATAGCCTGCGCTGCGACTGTGGTGAGCAGCTCGAGGCGGCCCTTTCGCAGATCGCCGCTGACGGCAACGGTGTGTTCCTGTACATGAGGCAGGAGGGTCGCGGCATCGGCCTGCGCAACAAGATCCGCGCCTACCAGCTCCAGGATGACGGCGCCGATACCGTCGAGGCCAATCGCGCGCTGGGCTTCGGGCCGGACCTGCGCCACTATGGCATCGGTGCGCAGATCCTGGTGGACATCGGCGTGCGCCGGATGCGCCTGCTCACGAATAACCCGCGCAAGATCATCGGCCTGGAGGCTTACGGGCTGGAGATCGTCGAGCGCGTACCGCTGCAGATCGAGGCCAATCCCAGCAACGAGCGTTACCTCGCGACCAAGCGCGATAAGCTCGGCCACATGCTCGAACCGGGCCCAGCGGCCCGCGAGGAGAACTGATGGCTCGCAACTTCGAAGGTCGTTACAACGGCGCCGGAAAGTCCTTCGCCATTGTCGTGGGACGCTTTAACTCTCTCTTCACCGAGCAATTGCTGCAGGGTTGCCTGGATGGCTTGCTGCGCAACTCGGTCGATGAAGACAGGATCGACGTGGTGCGCGTGCCCGGGGCCCTGGAGATCCCCCTGGTCTGCCGGCGTCTGGCAGCCAGCGGTCGCTACCGGGGCGTGATCGCGCTGGGTGCGGTAATCCGTGGCGCGACGCCGCACTTCGAGCATGTCTCGACAGCGGTGAGCAGGGGCATCGCGGAGGTTTCACTTTCGACTGGTGTGCCGGTGATCAACGGCGTGCTGACCACCGACAACCTCGAGCAGGCGATGGAGCGCGCAGGTACCAAGGCCGGCAACAAGGGCTCTGAGTGTGCCCAGAACGCGCTGGAGATGGCCGATCTGCTCGAGCGACTGCCCGAAGGCCAGGGCAGGTGAATTCCGCCCGCCGCCGCAAGGCCCGTGAACTGCTCGTGCAGGCCCTCTATGCGCACCGCGTGGGCGGTGTGGCGCTGTCCGACGCGATCGTCGACCAGGTCGAGCGGCGCCGGCCGCATGCCGAGTCGCTGCAGTATGTGCGCGAGCTGCAGGAATTCCTGGATGGCCAGCTGGCCCGGCTCGACGGACTGATCGATGAAAAGCTCGAGACCCGCAGCCCCGAACGCGTGGGCCAGGTCGAGCGGGCGATCCTGCAGATCGGCATTGTGGAACTCCTGCACCGCCCGGACGTTCCCATCGGGGTCATCATCGACGAGTCTGCGCATCTCGTGCGCACCTTCACCGGCGAGGGCTCCGTCGGCTTCGTCCACGCGCTGCTGGACAAGGTCGGTCAGGATGTCCGCGGCGACGGCTGACCAGACCTCTGGTCGCGACTTCAGCTCTACGGGTATACTCAGCCGATGAAAGAGTCGCGCAAGGAACACTGGGAGGCCTTCTGGGTTGACGCGGATGGCCTCTCGCTGGAGGACGTCTACGACAATGGTGGCCGCATCCTGCGCGAGCTGTTTCGCGTCTGCGATCCGGTCGGCAAGCGCATCCTCGAGGTGGGAGCGGGGACCGGTCGCGATTCGGTTGCGCTGGCCCGTTCCGGTGCCGATGTGATCACGCTGGACTATTCGCCCAAGAGCCTGGAGTTGATCCGGCAGGCCTCTGGCCAGGCCGGCGTCGAAGTGGGCATGGTCGGCGGCGATGGACTGCAGCTGCCCTTTGCCGACAACAGCTTCGATGTCGTCTTCCACCAGGGACTGCTGGAGCACTTCCGCGACCCCATGGTGATGCTGCGCGAGCACCAGCGTGTGCTCAAGCCTGGCGGCCTGCTGCTGGTCGACGTGCCGCAGCGCTGGCACTACTACACCGTGGGCAAGCACATCCTGATGGCCATGAACCGCTGGTTCGCCGGCTGGGAGACGGAGTTTTCGGTGGGCGAACTGGAGGGTCTCATCCGGCAGGCACAGATGGATCCCGTGCATTCATACGGCGACTGGATGGTGCCCAACCTCTTGTACCGCGCGCTGCGCAAGGGCCTGCTGCGGGTCAACCTGCGCTTGCCCATGTATCCGAAACCACTGCCGGTGCTGGGGCGGCTCGACGCGGCCTGGCGCGAGTGGTTCGCAAGCCGACGTGTGTCTCTTTACACGACCATAGTCATCGGTGTGGTGGGCCAGAAGCCCGTCGCCGGTCGCTGATACGGCGCCGCAAGCTCATGCGCATCCTGGCTATCAACTGGCGCGACCGCAAAGACCCGATGGGTGGTGGGGCCGAGGTCCACCTGCACGAGCTGCTCAAGCGTCAGGTCGAATACGGCCACGAGGTGACGTGGCTGGCATGTTCATGGCCGGGCGCGCCGGCCGAAGAGCAGGGCGACGACGGGATCCGCTACCGCAGGGCTGGGCACTGGTCGGTGGCTAACTTCGTGCTGCCGCGGCTGATGCGTGATGAACTCTCGCGCCGCGACTACGACATCGTCGTAGAGGACATCAACAAGATCCCCTTCTACTCACCGCTGCACACCAGTCTGCCCGTGCTGGCAATCGTCCCGCACCTTTTCGGTGGCACGGTCTTCCGCGAGACCAATCCGCTCTTCGGTGCCTATGTGTGGTTGGCCGAAAAACCGATCCCGCGCGTCTACCGGCGCTGCCGTTTCATGGCCATCAGCGAGAGCACGCGCGATGACCTGGTCGGTCGGGGAATCGCGGCCAAGCAGATCGAGGTCATCCATTGCGGTATGGAACACGAGCGCTACCAGCGCGAGGACCCACCAGTGCGCGGCGCTGCACCGCGCCTGATCCACCTCGGTCGCTTGCGTCGTTACAAGAGTGTGGACGTCGTGATCCGCGCGATCCCGAAGATGCGCGCGGTCTTCCCCTCGCTCACCCTGCAGGTCATTGGTGACGGTCCGGACGAAGAGCGGCTGCGCGCGCTGGCCGCGAAGCTGGGCATCGCCGACGCCGTGAACTTCATGGGCTACCTGCCGCGCGAGGAGATCGTTGACGAACTCTACCGCACGCACCTCTTCCTCAATCCCAGTCCCAAAGAGGGCTGGGGCCTGACCGTGATCGAGGCCAACGAGTGCGGCGTGCCGGTCGTGGCCAGCCGACGCCCAGGCCTGCAGGATTCGGTGCGCGACGGCGACACGGGTCTGCTCGCCGACTACGGCGACCCGGAGGACTTCGCGAACAAGGCCCTGACGCTGCTCACGGACCCGCCGCGTTGGCGGATGATGAGTGAGAACGCGGTGCGCTGGGCGCGAGGCTTCAGCTGGGACGATGCCGGGCGCAAGACAAAAGCATTGCTTCAGGCCTGCCTCGATGAAGGTAGTTCTTCGATGAAGGCTGGTTCGCGATGAGGAAGGGCCTGATTACGGGCCTGCGTCTGCTCCTCAGCGCCGTGCTGCTGGCGTGGCTGCTCTGGGCCAATCGCGACAGCATGGATCGTCTGCAGGAGGTCCGGGTGGCGCGGCTCTGGCCGGCGGCACTGGTCTTTGCCGTGAGTACGTTGCTGGGTGGCTTGCAGTGGACGCTGATCCTGCGTCGTGCAGAGCTGCGTGTGCACCCCGGCCGCCTGCAGGCCATGTACTGGGTCGGACTCTTCTTCAACAACTTCCTGCCCGGCAATGTCGGCGGCGACATCGTGAAGGTCTCTGACGTGGCGGTGCACACGGGGCAGGTTGCCCGCACCGTTGCCGGGACCCTGCTTGACCGGATGCTGGGCCTGAGCGCGCTGGTCTGCGTGGCCTTCGCGGCGGCGGCATTGCTCGGTGACCAGACTCCGGCCGGTTTGCCCTGGTGGGCGCTGATCGTGCTGGTGACAGGGGTTTGCCTGGCTTCGGCCGCGTTGCTCAGCGGCCGGCTGGGGCGGTTTTTCCTGGCCCTGCTGGAGCGACTGCGTGGCGGTCCAGGATCAGGGCGCATCGCCAGCATGCTCGGCGAGCTGCGCACCTGGCGTGCGGACAAGGCCTTCGTCCTGCGTGTGGCCCTGCTTGCCTTCCTGGTCCAGAGCCTGCGCGTGCTCACGCACGTGATGGTGGCCTCGGCCATGGACATCGAACTCGATGCGACGCGAATCCTTCAGCTCTATGTGCTGGTACCCGTTCTCGGCGTGGCCGTTGTCCTGCCGATCTCGTTCAACGGGCTGGGTGTACGCGAGTTCGTGGCCACGCGGCTGATGCCTGAGGTGGGCATCGCGGCTGAGACTGCTCTGGCGATGCAGCTGGTCACCTATCTCGTGCAGGTCGCGGTAAGCCTCGTCGGTGGGCTGGTCTTCGTGGTGATGCTGCTGCAGGGGCGTCTGCGCCTGCGCCGGGAAAGTCCGAAATAGGGGAACCAGTTGCCCCTGGCGGGGTTGGACAGGCGAGCCGCTCCTGTCGCTGGCCAGAGGGCTGTGCTAACGTACCGGCTCGCCAGACCCGGAATTGACTCCAGGAAGGACGCGGATGCGCTGGTTCTCCAAGCCCGATCACCTGATCGCGGCATTGTTGTTCGTGCTGTCCATGGTCGTCTATGCCATGACGGCTTCGTCCAACATCAGCTTCTGGGACTGCGCGGAGTTTACGGCCACCGCCCACACTCTGGGCATTCCGCACCAGCCGGGCACGCCGCTCTACGTGCTGGTCGGGCATGTGTTCAGCCTGCTGCCGCTCGGCCTGGGCGTGGCGCACAAGATCAACCTGATGAGCGGCTTCTTTTCGGCCATGGCCGTGTCGTTCATGTACCTCACCGCGGTACGCATGCAGCGGTGCTGGCGCGACGATGCCGACGGACAGGCCCCGGCCTGGCTGGCCCGCGCCGGCGCGGCCTGCGGCGCCCTGTTCTTTGCCTTCTCCACGACATTCTGGAACAACGCGATCGAGGCCGAGGTCTATGCCCTGTCCTCGTTCACGATGGCGCTGACGGCCTTCCTCTCGGTGCTCTGGTACGAGATGCGCGAGCGTGCGGCCTCGGCCACGCTGATGCTGCTGATCATCTACCTGATGGGGATGTCGATCGGCTTCCACATGGGTTCGATCCTGGTCTTCCCAGGCGTCTTCGTGCTCGTGTTCCTGGCGCAGGACAAGGCGCTCAAGACGCTCGATCTCGCACTGGTCGGTGTGGTGATGGCGGCTTTCGTTGCCTCGACCATGAAGCTGCCCGACTCCATGGTGCTGCTGATGGCGATTGGCGCGACCGTCGTGGCGGTGTGGCGCAGCGTGACCTGGGGCAGCCAGGACGAGATCTCCCAGAATCGCTACTTCGCGCTGATCGGGATCGGGCTGTTTATCGTGGGCATCAGTGTCCACATCTTCATGTTGATCCGCGCCCATCACGATCCCTTGATCAACCAGACAGACCCCACGAGTTTCGAAGCCCTGATGAGCGTGCTGCGGCGCGAGCAGTACCCGCCGCGTTCGATGGCCGTGCGCGAGGCACCGTTGCTCTGGCAGTTGGGCCATATGTGGGGGACTTCGTTCTGGCAGGGCGGGCAGCTGGCGGGTGCACAGGTCATTGGCTACCAGCAGCAGTTCACCTTCCTCGGCAAGGGTGTGACCTTCGCGGATCGTTTCGTGCCGCTGGCGCTGTGGCTGATGGGTGTCTTCTATCAGCTGCGCGGTAACTGGCGCATGGGCGCGAGCTTTCTCACGACGCTGCTGATCAATTCGCTCGGCCTGATGCTGGTGCTGAATTTCACCAGCGCGGAGGTCCGTGACCGGGACTACTTCTACGCCGGCTTCTTCCAGTTCGCAGCGCTCTTCATCTCGCTCGGTGTGGGTGGGTTGTTGAGGGGACTCTGGCTGGGCGTTGCGCGCAACCAGCCCTTGTTGCTGCGTGGGGCCGGGGCCTTCCTCGTGCTGCTGCCGCTGCTGCCGGTGCTGGCGGGTTTCACTGGCCTGCACCATCAGAAGTGGTTTGAGCACGACCGCAGCCGCAACTTGATCGCCTACCACTACGCCCGCAACATCATCGATTCGGTCCCGCCGAATTCGATCCTCTGCACCTACGGTGACAACGACACCTTCCCGCTCTGGTACCTGCAGGAGGTCGAGGGCTTCCGCACCGACGTGCGTGTGGTCAACCTCTCGCTGGTCAACCTGCCGTGGTACATCAAGCAGTTGCGTGACTACGAGCCGTCGCTGCCGATCACCTGGAACGACAGGCAGATCGATGGTGAGGAGGAGATCCGCTTCCGGCGCTGGACCACGGAACTGCGTGCGCAGAGGTTCCCCGATGGCAGCGTGGCGTGGATCCGCGACATCGTGTTGTGGCACATCATCCAGAACAACCGCTGGGAACGTGACATCTACTTCGCGATTACCGTGCCCAACGATGCTATCGGCATGTTCTATCCCTACCTGGAAATGGAGGGGATGGTCTTCCGTCTCACGCCGGAGGAGTCCGAGGACGGCAGACCGCTGATCAATGCCGACAAGATGTGGCAGAATTTCAACGAGGTTTACGACTTTACCTCGGTGGTGGACGAGAACGGCAAGGCCGACCACACCATCCATCGCGATGCACAGACATCGCACCTGCTGCGCAACTACCCGGCTTCGCTCGGGCGCATCGGTTACTACGCCGCGCAGGATGGCAAGTACGACCGCGCGATCCAGGCGCTGGAGCGGGCCTTTGACCTCGATCCCACCGTGGAGCTGGCGGCCAGTGCGCTGCCGATCGTGTACTTGCAGAAGGGTGATCTGGACAAGGCCATGGACGCGGCACGGCGTACTTTCGAGTACCAGAGCCACCCTTCGAGTGCAGCGCTCGAGTTCGGGGATGCGCTGTTGCAGCTGGAGGAGGACCCGGCCGCAGTGCAGTGGAGCGGGGAGATCCTGCAGGCCGACCCCATGCAGGCCGAGTATCTGCAATTGCGCGTACGCGCACTGTTGCTCGACGGGCAGGTCGACCTTGCGCGTTCGGAAGTTGACTCCTGGATCGAGCGGACCGGCGATACCGGCGCACGTGATAACTTCCAGAATATGCTGCAACAGCTCGAGGCCGCGAAGTCGGTATCCGATTCGGTTGACCCGGGAGAGTCGGGAGAGACGGGGCCATGAAGATCGATCTGCCGCAGGCCTGGACTTCGGCTCCGCGCCCGGTGCTCGTCACCGGCTGTGCGGGATTCTTGGGCAGCACGCTCACAGACGCATTGCTCGACGCCGGTCATGACGTGGTCGGTGTGGATGTCTTCAGCGACTACTACGATCCCGGCCTGAAGAGAAAGAACCTCACCGGGGCGCTGCAGCATGAGAACTTCCGGCTCGTAGAGGGCGATCTGAACAGCCTGGATCTGGAGTCCCTGCTGGCCGACCGCGAGATCTGCTTCCACTTCGCGGCCCAGGCCGGGGTGCGGGCATCCTGGGGTGCGGAGTTCGACATCTACCTGCAGTCGAACATTCGCGCCACGCAGCGCCTGCTCGAGACCGTACGCCTGTTGCGCGAGCGCGGCGCCCCCTTCGCGCGGCTTGTCTACAGCAGCTCCAGCTCGGTCTATGGCAACCAGGAGACCTACCCGGTGCAGGAGGACTTCGCCAAGCGCCCCTTCAGCCCCTATGGCGTGAGCAAGCTCGCGGCCGAGCAGCTCTGCGTGCTCTATTCCGACAACTTCGCAGTGCCCACGAGCAGTCTGCGTTACTTCACGGTCTACGGCCCGCGCCAGCGGCCGGACATGGCCTTCCGCAAGTTCCTCGAGGCGGCACGTCGCGGGCAGCCATGGCGCATCTATGGTGACGGCAGCCAGACGCGCGACTTTACCTTCGTGTCGGACGTGGTGCGGGCGAATTTACTCGCTGCCGATGACCGCGAACTCTGTGGCGTTTACAATATTGGTGGTGGTGCGCGCATCGAGCTGCATGACGCGCTGTCCATCCTGCGCGAGAAAGTCATCGCGCATGGTATCGCCGACGATGTCGAGATCGTACATGAGGCGCGGGCCGACGGAGACGTCGTGCATACCTTCGCCGACGGGAGCCGCGCCGCCGCGTCGATTGGTTTCACCGCGCAAGTGGACCTGGCCACCGGGCTGGACCACGAGGCCGCGTGGGTGGCCGCACAGGTGGCCGCACAGGGAGTAGACGAATGAACGATTCGGACCTGGTGTCGGCCGGACTGCCGGCTGAGAGTGTGCAGGCGATCCGTAGCGAGCTGTTCGGGACCGGCGATCCGCTGGATGTCTCGGTCGTTGTTCCCGCATACAACGAGGCCGAAAGCCTGCCCGAGTTGCTCGATCGCATCCAGGCCAGCCTGACCCCGATCACTGAACGCTTTGAAGTCCTCGTCATCGATGACGGCAGTACCGACAGCACACGCGAAGTGCTGGCCGCGTACGCGCAGCGCCACCCGTGGCTGGTCGCCGTGCACTTCCTGCGCAATTACGGCAAGAGTCCGGCGCTGGCCGTAGGCTTCGACCGTGCGCGCGGCAGTGTAGTGTTTACTATCGACGCGGATCTGCAGGATGATCCGGCCGAGTTCGGGCCGCTTCTGGTGAAGCTTGCCGAAGGTTACGATCTGGTGAGTGGCTGGAAGCAGGAGCGCAAGGATCCGTGGATCAAGAACAGCACCAGCAAGATCTTCAATGCTGTCACTGGTCTGGCCAGCGGCTTGCGCCTGCATGACTTCAACTGCGGCCTGAAGGTCTATCGGAGCCAGGTTACGGCCTCATTGCAGGTCTACGGCGAGATGCATCGTTACCTGCCGGTGCTTGCGCACGTCATGGGTTTCCGCGTGGCCGAGCTCCCGGTACGCCATCGCGCGCGCCAGCACGGTGAGACCAAGTTCGGGCGCTCGCGATTCCTCAACGGATTGCTCGACCTGCTCACAGTGATCTTCCTCAGTCGCCAGCAGAGTTCGCCGCTGCACTTCTTTGGTCGCGTAGGCCTGGCCTTCTCCGCTGTCGGTTCCCTGATCATGTTCTACTTCCTGGGCGTGTGGCTGGTAGAACACGCGTTGCGCATCCGCCCCTTGATGCTCGTGGGCGTGGCCCTGCTGCTCGTCGGTGTGCAGTTCGTGAGCCTGGGACTGATCGCCGAGCTCTTCGTAGCCACGCGCGAGGATGTCTCCCGTTACCGGATCCGCGACGAGATCTGATGGGCGATACAGTCAAGCGCCTGGGTGTGGTCGTGCTGAACTGGAACGGGCGCGACCATCTCGTTTCCTGCCTGGATTCGCTCGCCGCTTGCGACCATCCCGATCATTTCGTGCTGGTTGTAGACAACGGCAGTCACGACGGCAGCGTGGAGATGGTGCGTGCGCGTGAGGGCGTGCAGCTGCTGGCGCTCGATCAGAACCTGCGTTTCTCCGGCGGCAACAATGCGGGCGCTGCGCGTGCCATCGAACTCGGTGCCGAAGTACTGTTGATCCTGAACAACGACACGTTGGTAGAGCCGGACGCACTGGCGGCGCTGGCTACGCAGATGGATGCCGGTCACTTCGATCTGGCCGGGCCGCGCATCGTCTATGCCGACCGGCCCGAGCGCATCTGGTATGGCGGAGGAATCTTCCGGCCACGCCTGGGCCACGTTGCGCACCGGGCCATCCGCCGGTCGGCGGGCGACGGTGCGGATCCGGCCGGCGCCACCGACTGGGTCAGTGGCTGTGCACTGGCCATACGGGCCGATCTGTGGCAAGAACTCGGGGGTCTGGATGAGGCCTACTACATCTACTCTGAGGATGTAGACCTCTGCATGCGGGCGCGCGCAAGGGGTGCGAGCATCGGCTACTGCCCGGCAGCGACGATTCGCCACGATGTGTCGGCCACGGTCGGCGGGGACTCTTCAGCCTTCAAGGCGTACCATCGCACCCGGGCTCGCCGCCAGCTGATGCGCCGCTACGGGCAAGGGCCGCTTTGGCCGGTCGGTCTGCTCGTCGAGGACCTGGCCTGGGCAGCGATGAAGATGCTGCAGGGCTACTTCGCCGCGGCCGGCGCGGTGCTCAGGGCTGTGACCGAGCCGGCATCTGCCGCGCCCCGTTTCCCGGCCGAAGATCTCGTCGAGGATTGAGGAGCGAGAGCGCGTGTCACCCGTTAGCAGATCATGGCGGAGCCTGACTGGCCCGTTGGCTGGCCCGCTGGCCGCGCTGCTCCTGCTGGCGATCGCGCTCGCCTGGCTGCACCCGCAGATCGTATTTGACGGCCAGATCTACACCAGTGCGGATGCGCGTACGGCCGCCGCGGTGCAGAGCCTGGGCAATGACACTGACGGGGAGATCCCGCACTGGAACCCCTTCGTGTTCTGCGGCATGCCTTCCTGGGCCAGCCTGGCCCACAATCCCGGTGCCTACCCACTGACCACTCCGCTGCGTGTCCTGCGTGACGGGCTCGGCTTGCCGCCGATGTTCTGGCTGCTCTTTCACCTCGGTCTGGCCGGTCTTGGTACGGCTGGCTGGTTGCGTTGGCGAGGAGAGTCCTGGCCGGTAGCAATTGCCGCGGCCTGCTGGGTAGTCGCCCTGCCCAAGCTCGCGGCCTGGGGCGCATACGGTCACGGCACCAAGCTGGGCGGCTTCGCCTGGGTGCCGCTGGTAGGTTGGTGCACGGAGGCTCTGTTGCGCCGCGGTGGACCGGCCTGGGCCAGCGGCCTGGCACTGGCGCTCGGCATGATGCTGCTGCGCGGGCATGTGCAGATCGCCTGGTATGCCGTGTTGATGGTCGCGATTTTTGTGACCGCCGCGTGGGTTGCCGCGTGGGTCGGATCGGGGCGTGATGCAGCCGGTCGACGCTGGTTGCTGCGCCAGACCGGATGGATCGCCCTGGCCGGAATCGTGGCGCTCTCGGTGAGCCTGGCCCTGTACCTGCCGGTGCTCGAGTACCAGGCTCACTCCATCCGCGGCTCGGCCAGTACCGGTGGAGGAACAGCCTTTGACTACGCGACGAACTGGAGCCTGAGCTGGCCGGAGTTCGCGACCATGTGGTGGCCGACCGTCGCCGGCTATGGACGCGGCGCCTATGTCGGACAGATGCCCTTCACCGATTACCCGAACTATATCGGACTGCCGTTGATCATTCTCGCGCTGGCCGGTGTGGTGGTGCGACGCGACCGCATGAGCTGGACCCTGGTCGCTCTGGTAGTGCTGGCCACGCTGATTGCGCTCGGCAAGAACTTCTTCGTCTACCGGATCTTCTACGAGTTGGCGCCAGGATTCAGGAAGTTTCGCGTGCCGGTGATGATCCTGGCGCTGCAACAGCTGGCCCTGATCATCCTCGCCGCGCGCGGCCTCGGCGCACTCTTCACAGATCGCAAGCGTATCGAAGTGCCGCGCCCGCTGCTGATCATCATCGCGGCAGTCGGTTTGCTCGGTGTGATACTGGGCACGCTGGGTGGGGGACTGTTACGCGACAGCACGCTTGAGGGGCTGGCATCGATGGCGCGTGGATTCGGCCGTCCGGTGCCGCCGCCGGCCGCGCTGGCCGAGGCCGCAGCCCTGGCCACCGCCGACGCACTGCGCCTGGGTGCGATCCTGCTCGCCGGGAGTCTTCTGGTCTTCGCCGCGCAGTTGCGACGCATCCCGGCGACGGCCGGGCTTGTACTGCTCGGCTTGCTCGTTTTCGTGGACCTCTGGCGCGTCGACCAACCGCTGCTTCGTCCTGAGCACTCGCTCTCTCGAGTGGGCCGGACGGCATCGGGTCTGGTCGTGGTTCCATCGCCGACCATGCTTGCCGATGCCGCCTCTCTGGCCGAATACACCGGTGACAATGCGATGGCCCGCTGGCTCAAGCAGCAGACCCCGCGACCACGCGTCCTGCCACTGGGTGGACTCGAATCGGATAACCAGCTCGCCGGGCACCAGATCGTCAGCCTTGGCGGTTACCACGCGGCCAAGCTCAAGCTCTACGAGGATGTGCGAAAGCGGATCTTCGACCCGACCGCGCCACGCCTGAAGCTGGCGCGGATGTTCGGTGCGCAGTGGCTGGTCAGCCCACGTCCGCTCGGTGATTCCACGCTCGATGCGCTTGGGCGCCTGGGCCTGCCTGTCGTCAGGGAGCCGGTCTACAGCGGGCCGGATGGCGCGGCCTACGAGATCCTCGACCCGATGCCGCGCGCCTGGGTCGTGGGGGCCATTGAGCCCGAACAGCCCGGGCAGGACACGACGGTGCAGGAACCTGAGGTGGCGGTCCTGGACCGTGTGCTGGCGCAGGGCTTTGATCCCGCCCGCACAGCCATCCTCTCGGCCGTACCGGACCCGCTTCCCCAGACAGGATCCGCAGCCAGTAGCGTCGAGGTTGCCGAAGAAGGGTACAATTACTGGAGCCTCCAGGTTGAGTTGCCACAGGCCGGTGTCCTGGTAACTGCCGACCCGTGGTATCCGGCCTGGAAGGTGCTCGTGGATGGCCAGCCGGCCCGTCTCCTGCGGGCCAACTACGCCCAGCGCGCCGTGGCCTTGACGGCGGGTTCGCACCGGGTGGAGTTTCTCTATGACGCACGCGCCTACACGCGGGGCAAGCGCCTTGCCACGGTCGGCTGGATCCTGATCGCGGCCGGATTCATCGGGCCGTGGCCCTACCGTCGATTGAAGGACCGCCGCGAGCCACAGGGCCCGCCTTCAGGGCCGCAGCCGGGGCCAGGGAACGAGCCAGGAAAAGAGCCAGTCCGGACATGAGAGCAATCGTCATCATTCCGACCTACGACGAGGCCGAGAACATTGGCCGCATCGTGCCACTGGTCCTTGCTCAGGGCCCCGATATCGATGTCCTCGTGGTCGACGACAACAGCCCCGATGGTACCGGTCGTATCGTCGACGACCTGGCCGCGTCAGAGCCGCGCGTCCACTGCCTGCATCGTGAGGTCAAGAACGGACTGGGATCGGCCTACATCGCGGGCTTCAAGTGGGTACTGGCCAACACGGACGCACAGTTCATCTTCGAGATGGACGCGGATTTCTCGCACGATCCCGGTGCCATCCCCGGCTTTCTGGAGGCCATCAGCGACGCCGATCTGGTCGTGGGCAGCCGATACCTCAATGGCATCACGGTGATCAACTGGCCGCTCTCGCGGCTGATCCTCTCGGTGGGTGCGAACATCTACGCCGGTGTGGTCACGGGTTTGCCGCTCAAGGACTGCACAGGCGGTTTCAAGTGTTTCCGCCGCGAGACGTTGCAGGGCTTGCCGCTCGACGACGTCAAGTCCGACGGCTACTCCTTCCAGATCGAACTCAACTGGCATGTATTCAAGCAGGGCCTGCGCCTCAAGGAGATCCCGATCATCTTCACCGACCGGGTGGAGGGCATGAGCAAGATGTCGCGGCGGATCATCTTCGAGGCGATGTGGATGGTCTGGCGCCTGCGCCTCTTCTCGGGGCGCTGATCGATGAACGAGACCACGGGCGCCGAACTCAGCCTGATCGTGGTGAATTATCACAGCGCTGAACCGCTGCGTGAATTTTTTGCGAGCCTTGCCGAGCACCCGGTCAGCGCGCGCCATGAGATCATCGTGACCGACAATTCGCCCGCTGACGGCACGGCCGAGTGGCTGGCGCGCGAGCATCCAGAAGTCCGCGTCCTGCCGATGCAGCGCAACCTCGGTTATGCTGGTGGTGTCAACGCAGCCTTGCAGGTGGCGACAGGCCGGCACCTGCTCGTGGTCAACCCGGATGTACAGTTCGTGGAAGGTTGTGTGGATCGCGCACTGGAGTATCTGCGTTCGCATGCGGCGGCCGGGATGGTCGGCGTGCAACTCACGGATGCAGACGGTACGACGCAGCACAACGCGCGGCGCTTCTACTCGCTCACGAGCATCCTGATGCGTCGCACACCACTGGGGAAGATTTTCCCGGACCACCCGTCACTGCGCCGCCATCTGATGCTCGACGATGACCTCGATGTGCCCGGCCCCGTGGACTGGCTGACGGGGG
>Ga0164313_10000763_pt1 | contig 26957 bp, 21 predicted proteins | sample GuaBasSedimGuay4_FD_113735 | JGI IMG/M metagenome (GOLD analysis project Ga0164313, IMG submission 113735) | Subseafloor sediment microbial communities from Guaymas Basin, Gulf of California, Mexico - Guay4, Core 4569-4, 0-3 cm | ecosystem: Environmental > Aquatic > Marine > Hydrothermal vents... | reverse complement strand
ATCGATATTGGCATATACACTTACTGTAGCTGTATTTTTACCAACACCAGGCCTGACCTGGTAGGTTCCGGCACTAACACGTCTTATATTGCCCGAGGAGATCTGTGCTATAACATCTCTTTCCGCTACGCCACCCACCGAAATTTCAACGGGATTGGCAATGCCGCGGTAGAATACATTCATGGCGGTGGCTGATACTGTGGCATTGGACTCGGCCACTTCAAATTCAGCAGTAAATGTTTTACTGGTAACCTGGCCATCCTTTTCAATGGAGATAACACCACCCCATTTCTTAATACCTATGCTGTTATAGGAAATTTCGTAAATCCCTTTCCCCCCGTGAGTTTCCAGAAGAGTCCCGTTCTCAAGCTTGACTTCAGGTATATTGGTGGAGTCATAAGCTGCAAGAAATACTTCGGCATGGTAGGGCACTCCCTTGAAGACATAGTTTGACTTGGCAATAACAACCGGCTCAATCACATTGACCTTAAAGTCGCCTGCATCCACCTGTCCCAGCAGGAAGTTGATCATCTCTGCTTCCACGTTCCGGACATCACCCTGCATTTTGGAAAGCAGTGTAATAACCGATGCAAGCGGAAGGTGCTCAAAATAAGTGGATTCCCAGGTAGGAGTCACACCTTTCTTTTTGCCATGATAAAAGCTTTCAGGAACATGGGTGCTTAAGATGCTTTCAACAGACTCCACGGTATTCGTATATTTCTCTTTGTCCTCAATCATGGAGAGCATGAACTCACGGTGCTCTTCGATCTTGGCTTTGAGCTCGGTGCCTTTCTTTCCCACGATCATAATCTCACCAGGTGTGTTCGTGTCATCTTTGGATCTTACATCGGCCAGATGTACTTCTCCATCATGAATGGCATCCTCATCTCTCACCTGAGTAATCTCCACCTTGCACTCATTCATAAACTCGTACAATTCATTGGATCGGGCCTTCACCTCATCTGCCCGGGTTTTCCAGTCACCTACCTTCTCGGGATTCTGCTCAAATGCCATATTAAACTTGTCATAAAGACCATCGTTTTTGGCTGCAAAATTCTGAGTAGTTACTGTAAGACCACCATCCACCAGGGTAAATGCATCCAGCACTTCTTTTGATACATTCAATGCCAGCATCGCTGTCAGCACCAAATACATCATGCCGATCATTTTTTGTCTCGGTGTTTCTTTACCGTGTGCCATAGAGCAAGATTAAATATTATTATTTCTTTCTAATGCTCATGGCTGTGAGCATATTGCCGTATACATTGTTCAATTCTGAGAGACTCTCGCTGAGTTTCACAATCTCGTTCTTGTATTTCTGTGTCTCATCAACAGAAGCCTTCAGACTGGTGATCATCTCATTCAATCCGGTGTAAACCCCGGCAGTCCCCTGCAGGTGTTCCTTACTTCCTTTCACCTGGTCGGAGTAGGAGATATTCAGATCGGCCAGATTTTTATTTAGTGTCTCAAGTTGATCGTTGAACTGTTTCTGACTCTGTGAAATATTGGTATGCTCCTGCTTTACTTCGCCCGACATGGCTTCGTAAGTTGCAGTAAGGTTGGAACTTGATTCAGCAAATTTATCTGCAATATCCTTGCCTTTTTCATCGATCAGGTTGGCAGTATTTTTGTATGAAGCCGCCAGGGTGTTTACAGATTCATTTAACTCACCTGTATTGGTACCATATGCTGTGGCCACATTGTCCATTTTCTCTGCGGCAGTCCCCATCTTGTTGAAATACTCCTTGGTAGCCAGTGAGGCTGAAGTAATATCACCAATGGTCTCCGTAGTGGTGGAGATGGTGTTCAGGTGCTTACCCAAACTTCTCACATCCTCTGCATTGATCTGGGATTGCTCAAAAAGTTCATCGAATTTCTGAAGTCCGACGTTCCGGTCTGCAATGGCTTGCTCCTTGTATTCGTCGATCTCATCGGGATCGGACATGCCTGCCAGTTCAGGATAAACCAGGGTCCAGTCCAATTCTTCATGCAGCGGTTCAAAAGCTGAGAAAAAGAAGATAATCGATTCAATTATAAGTCCTGTGGCCAATGCAATACCTGCTCCTGGCCAGTGCTGGATTTTAAAGAGTGCTCCAATAATTACAATGGAGGCTCCAAAGCCATAGAGTTTGGCCGTGAAACTCTTCCAGCCTGAACTTTGAACTATTTCTGTAATTCCCATTATATTAAGTATTTAATTATTGATCACCTAAATATGAACGAACGCATCTGAACCCAATATATGACTTTGTAGAGTCCTGGTATTCGTGATCCCGCGTGCTTACCTGAAGGTAACGGGCAATGTCTTTCCAGGATCCACCCCTGATCACTTTCCTCTTCATTACCGGTGGGTCATCAGGTGAGGCTTCGTAGTTATAATAAGGATTCATATCATGCGAAAATACATAGGCTGAAGGATCATAAGCAGTAATGGTCCATTCAGCTACATTACCTGCCATGTCGTAGAGGCCATATTCATTGGGAACGCCATAGAATCCAACCCTGGCAGGATACATAGAACCATCGTCAGTATAGTTGCCTCGCAATGGCTTAAAGTTGGCGATAAAACAACCCAGTTTATTCCTCAGGTAGACTCCACCCCATGGATACATGCTGTGATCGAGTCCTCCCCTGGCCGCGTATTCCCATTCAGCTTCAATGGGCAACCTGAAGTCCTGTACAATGGGCTCCTGATTGTTAATAAGTGCCTGGTTCAGGAAGTTGGTTCTCCAGATACAAAATGCCTTGGCCTGTTTCCAGGTAACTCCAACTACCGGATAGTTGTCGTAGGAAGGGGCAGCGAAATAGAGGTTGGTCATGGGCTCATTAAAGGAGTAAGTAAAATCTTTGACCCAGACCAGGGTATCGGGGTAAACCAGAACCCAGTCTTTGTTTACGAATGAAGAACGCCCTGTGATCTCTTCCCGATCACCATTGGGCCTGGTGATTGTACCTCCGTACTGTACCACCGGATCAGCGTTGCCACCTGAATATTCGAGGCGGAAACCATTGGCAGGGTTAGCTGCCTGAACACGGTCTATCCAGTAATAGTTATAAATAAGTTTTGTTGGATTAATCTCCGCGAAATACAGCGAAAGACGGTCCTCCCCTGAATAATAGATGCCCAGATCCTCAATGGTCTGTTTGATGTTTCCTTCCTTATCCTTGGATGGGTCAAGTGGCATTTCCCAGTCGATGATGGGGTCTCCATTTGCGTCCTCATAGGGCTGATCTTCACGATCTTTCCTGATATAATCCTCAACGCCATTCATAGCAAGCTCTTTCCTGATAATGGAGTCGCGAACCCAGAATACAAATTGTCTGTATTCGTTGTTGGTGATTTCAGTTTCGTCCATCCAAAACGCATCAACAGCCACGGTCCTAGCCATGGTATTCTGCGTCCAGGTGACGTCTTGATCACCGGCGCCCATGACAAATGATCCCATGGGGACCGCCACCATTCCAAATGGATCAGGTTCAGCATAAGCTTTTCTACCTTCAACTCCAACCAGCTCACCGGTGTTGTATGAACCACAACCTCCGATGAATATCGCAATAACAACTAATATCCCTATTCGTTTCATAGCATATCGCTTATAAGATGCAAACCAAACTTTATACGTACTGTTTTTAGACAAAAACATTTTATTATAGATAATTAATCAATTACAAAAACCTGATACTCTTATATTTTTGGGGACTCTTGTCAACACTGAGATCGAAGCAATATCGAACAGTGACTTCATGAGACCCACTATTGTAATTCATAAGGGGCGAAAGTTCAAAATCGTATGAATATCCAATTTTGATCCCATTCATCATTTCAATGCCAAAAAGAGCTGTTAACGCACCTCCTACAGAATAGGAAACTCCCCCCCAGAACCTTTTATTGTATCGAAGGTTTGTATTCAGATAGATCAGGTGCGACCTTGCATCGGTCTGGATCATCACTGAAGGTATAATTTCAAACATTGGATTGGCCAACTGGATGTTATATCCGGCCATAAGGTAATAGTGTCTGATCAGTTTCGATTCAGCAACATCCTCAGGGTAATCGAAAGAGGTTTGATTCAGATGCGTAGTTGATATACCAACATATAGATTATCCGTGTTATAAAATGCCCCAAGGCCCATATCAAAACCAAATGCGCTTCCTCCATTTTTAGGGATGGCATCATCCGTCTCAGGAGTAATCACATCGGCGCCGTTCCAATTCGGCGACAAGGCCTGGTTGGCCAGCCCTACATTGGCGCCAATACCCAGGCTTCCCTGCCCAAGGTCCATTCGGAAGGCATAGGCGGCACTAAACAGAAAATCATTGTTAAATGCCAGGTTGTCATTCATTAAGCTGATTCCAATACCATGGGTTCTTCCCAGGAGATGAATCGGCATATTGGCAGTAAAAGCAGTAGTAATAGGCGCATCTGGTAGCCCTGTCCACTGATTGCGGAAAACAGCTGCCAGGCATATTTTATCTGAACTTCCAACGGCTCCGGGATTGAAGAACGGAGCCAGGAACATGTTCTGACTAAATTTCGGATCCTGTTGCGCCAGAACATTCAGCGAAACAGCTCCAAAAATACATATATATACCAATCTCCTCATTGTCTGTCTAACTCAATCCAGAGCTTCGTTTCTATGGCTCTTTTACAGTGTTAAAATAACTAAAAATAGTTCGAGATCACAAAAATTTATCAATACCATAATGTCAATAAAATCAAGGGTTCCAGGTCATTTAACAAAAAATTTAGACCTGCATCCTCTTTAATTAAACGTGGATTAATCTTTTTCATTACCCAATCTGTGTAAAAAGCGCCACCAGCGGTCTGGTATTTCCTGATTACAGGCGTGCTGGTAATCTTCATACGAACAGGAGACAAAAAAGTTGTACCCTGTGGCAGGATTCTTTACAGGAATTTCCATCCACCATCTTTCGGAAAGGGTGCTTTTATGAAAGATAATGTCATGTCCGGCGGCATTCAGAGTGACGATAAACTTTTTTATGTGCTCGGGGGTGTCCTTTGGATTTTCACGGATGCGATGGGTTAGTCCCTCGAGGAAGTACCAGGTAGACTGGGCAGCCAGGTGGGCCGTCTGGCCATTGATATCTGACTTTGGATTGAGCTCAAAAAAACCAAGGATGTTGGTCTGTTCGCTTAATCCCGCGTATCGCGTGATCTGGCATAGTTCATCGGCAAAAAATCCATTTGGCGACGGTGTTGAGGCACCCGGAGCATCAGCATGCCTTACAGCTCCCATATCGATGCTGATGAATTCGGAGTCCCGTATCAGGGGTTCGGCCTGTTTGATCTCTTTCCGGGCCTCCCCCAGACGAATGCTTTCCAGGTAGGATTTATCCAGTTGCTGGAGTTGTTCTTCACTAACAAAGTAGGCCTGATGCCCCAGGTTGGTGAGGCTGAATTGTTTGAGTCCGGTACTGTTTACCACCTGGTTCAGGTAGTTTCGGGAATTTAACTGATCCTCGTTCAGGGAGAAATCGAGCATGGAGTCAATGGTAAGCAGCTGGTGTAGTCCCTCATGTTTTTCGAGGGCCAGGAAGGCGCCACGACTCAGATCCTGGGAACCTCCGAATATCACAGTGGTGATCTCCCGTTCCCTGAGTTCCAGAAGGATGTCTCTCAGGGCAAAATAGGTGTCGTTTATGGCCCCCCCAATTTTTACATTTCCCAGATCATAGATCTTCAGGTTCCTATTAATCTTTCGGAGTTGGTATAACTTGCTGCGAATGTGGTTGGGGGCATCCTTACTCCCTTTAATAAAACCGTTGCTATCAACCGGGACTCCCATAAGGGCCACCTGGTGTTTATCCAGTTCACGAATGGGATGATCAGGCGTATGGACTGAAATATGGTGGCTGAAAGATTCATTATTATCCAGGTATTCGAATTCGGGCCTTTCCAGGCTAACGGGGTCGAAATATCCATTCAGATCCATGGGGTGTGATTCTTATGTTTTATTTCTTAGTGCGGGAACCAGCTTTTTCAATTATTTCACGACATTCCTCAAGAGTCAGTTCTTCAGGTTTCCTGCTTTTGGGAATCCGGTAGTTTTTCTTGTTAAAAGAGATATAGGGGCCATATCGACCATTGAGAATAAGAAGTCCAGGCTCTTCATCAAACTGTTTGATATTCCTGTTCTCCTCCTGGGCACGCTTTTCGATGATAATCTCAATGGCACGCTCCGATTCAATGGTAAAGGGGTCATCAGTTTTTGACAGGCTGTAAAACTTACTTTTATGTCTTACATAGGGACCGTATTTTCCAACACCGATAACCAGTTCCTCCTCCTCGAAGGAATCCAGTGTGCGGGGCAGTCGAAAGAGATCAAGTGCCTCTTCCAGTGTGATGGTTTCAAGGCTCTGGCCTTTTAAAAGGCTGGCAAACCTGGGTTTTTCCTCATCACTGGCTTCACCAATTTGGGCAATGGGTCCAAAGCGGCCTATTTTTACACTAATGGGCTTACCCGATTTGGGATCTTCACCCAGTTTTTTTTCTCCTTTGGACCGTTCCGAAGTTTGTGTGGCTGTATCTACTTTGGTATGAAAGGGTGTGTAAAAACGCTCGATCATGCTGGGCCAATCCTTATCTCCCTCTGCAATTTTATCGAATTCCTCTTCAACAGAAGCCGTAAAATTGAAGTTCATGATGTTCTGAAAGTTCTGCTCCAGGAAATCGTTTACAATCATTCCGATATCGGTGGGAAACAGCTTACTTTTCTCATAGCCATACTTCTCAGTAATATGCTGCTTCGAAAGTTTATCCCCTGAGAGGACCAGCTGGGCCATTTCACGATCAACACCATTTCGATCCTCTTTAACCACATACTCTCTGTTTTGAACAGTTGAGATGGTGGGAGCATAGGTAGAGGGCCGGCCAATTCCCAGCTCCTCCATTTTTTTAACCAGGCTGGCCTCAGTGTATCTGACCGGCTGCATACTTGTTTTTTCGGTGGCCTCAATGATATCACGACTTAGCTTATCATCGGCTTTTACCGGGGGAAGCAGTCCTTTGGCCTCTTCTTCCTGATCATCATCAGTGGATTCCATATAGACTTTCAGGAAACCATCAAATATAAGCACTTCACCAGTGGCAATAAAGCGTTCGGGTGCACCTGAGACCAGAATGGATATGGTAGTTTTTTCAAGCTGTGCCTCACTCATCTGGGAGGCAATGGTTCTTTTCCAGATCAATTCATAGAGCCGCTGTTCCTGCCTGCTACCTTCAACGGAAGATTTATCCATATAGGTGGGTCTGATAGCTTCATGAGCCTCCTGAGCACCTTTGGCTTTTGTGGTAAAGTTTCTGGTTTTGAGGTATTTTTCACCAAAATCCTCCTTGATTTTTCCTGCAGCTGTTCCGATGGCCAATTTGGACAGATTAACAGAGTCTGTCCTCATATAGGTAATTTTTCCTGATTCATAGAGCCGTTGTGCCACTGACATGGTCTGGTTCACTGAAAAACCCAGTTTTCGGCTGGCTTCCTGCTGAAGGGTGGAGGTGGTAAATGGAGCTGCTGGATTTTTCTTCAAAGGTTTTTTCTCAACATTATCCACACTGAACTCACTGGTCAGGCACTTAGAGAGAAAGGACTCTGCATCTTTCAGATTATCGAAACGCTTCGACAAATCAGCTTTCAGTTGAGTTTCTCCCCCTTTTCCATTTGGGACCAGGAACTTTCCGGTGACGCGGAAATACTTAAGGGGAGTAAACTTCTGTATTTCCCTTTCTTTTTCAACAATCAGTTTTACGGCTACCGATTGCACTCTTCCTGCAGAAAGAGATGGTTTTACCTTTTTCCATAATAATGGTGAGAGTTCAAAACCAACCAGACGGTCAAGTACCCTTCTTGCCTGTTGGGCATTCACCAGGTGGGTATCGATTTGCCTCGGGCTCTTTAGAGCATTCAGGATGGCATCTTTGGTAATTTCATGAAAAACGATCCTCTGGGTCTTCTCTTTTTCCAGCCCCAGCTCATCAAACAAATGCCATGCAATGGCCTCCCCCTCACGGTCTTCATCAGTGGCCAGCCATACCATATTGGACTCCTTGGCCAGGCTCTTAAGTTCCTTGACAATTTTTTTCTTATCAGCGGGGACAATGTACTGAGGGGCAAAACCTCCCTCAACATCTATTCCCAGATTTTTTTTAGCCAGGTCACGTATATGGCCAAAACTGGATTTGACTGTAAATGTCTTTCCAAGGAAGCGTTCAATGGTCTTCGCCTTGGCAGGTGATTCAACAATAACAAGATTCTCTATCATTTTCCTTCTTTTCCTTCGTTTACCATTAGAATACAAAATAACCTAATATTTACTATTTTTGACCCAAAATCAAGCTGGCCATGGACAATAAACCCGGCAAAACTACAAAATATTTATACATCCTCTGGACACTATACACTCTTGCGGTGCTATTGTTCATTGTAATCATGGTTTTAATAGGTCATGGAAAAATGGGATTTATGCCCGATTTTGCCAGACTTGAGAATCCACAATCCAATCTGGCGTCCGAATTGATTACCGAGGATGGGGAATTGCTGGGGAAGTATTTTATTGAGAATCGCTCCTATGTTGATTATGAGGATCTGGCTCCCCACCTGGTGGATGCCCTGGTGGCAACGGAGGATGTGAGGTATTACAGACACTCGGGGATTGATGTGCGAAGTCTTTCACGGGTTCTTGTAAAATCAGTTCTGCTTGGCAAGGATGAAGGAGGAGGTAGTACCATTTCCCAGCAGCTGGCAAAGAATCTTTTCCCCAGGGATACCACTGTTAATAAAACAAAGATTGGAAGGATGGGTCACCTGGCGATTAATAAGTTCAAAGAGTGGAACACCGGGGTAAGACTTGAAAGAAGCTATTCCAAGAACGAAATTCTGGCCATGTACCTGAATACGGTTCCCTTTGGGGGCGAATCGATTGTGGGCATCAAATCGGCATCCAGGACCTTCTTCAATACTAATGTAGATTCTCTGACCATCGATCAGGCAGCAGTCCTTGTGGGAATGTTAAAAGCTCCCACCGCCTACAACCCAAGGATTAACCCGGATCGCTCCATAATCCGCAGAAATACAGTTATTAACCAGATGGTGAGGTATGGGAGCCTCTCCCAGGAAGTGGCTGATTCGGTAAAGCAGGTGCCCATCAGTGTTGATTATAACCTGGCCAGTCACCTGACCGGTCATGGCAAGCATTTCAGAATATTTCTTTCGAAATTTGTGAATAGATCCAAACCGACTCCGCCAAACAAGGATGCCGGTGTCCTGTCATGGGAACGTTACAGAAGGGATTCTTTACGCTGGGCAGATGACAAGCTCTATGGCTGGATCAATAAGAATTACAAACCCGATGGCACACAGTACGATCTCTATCGCGACGGGCTGAGGATATATACAACAGTTAATTATAAGATGCAGCAATATGCCGAGGAGGCTGTTGAAGCACAGATGAAGGACTACCTTCAACCTGAATTTTTTAAAGAAAAGAAAGGAAGAGCCAATGCACCCTTCGAAGATATTTCCCGTGAGGAGAGCACGCTGATCCTTAATCGCACATTAAGACAGACGGATCGGTACAGGTCCATGGCAGCCAGAGGGACTCCCTGGGATTCCATATTGATGGCTTTTAATAAGCCGGCTGAAATGAACCTGTTTTCCTGGGACGGCCCCATAGATACCATGCTGACACCGCTGGATTCCATCAGGTACATGAAACATATCCTGAGGGCTGGTTTTATGGCCATGGATCCTGCCAATGGAAATGTAAAGGCTTTTGTGGGGGGACATAACTACCGCTACTTCCAGTATGAACATGTTTACCAGGGTCGCCGCCAGGTGGGATCTACCATCAAACCGTTTTTATACCTGCTGGCAATGCAGGAAAATTATTCACCCTGTGAAATGATTCCGCTGGTTCCTATTACATTTAAGGATGTAGTGAATGATTCCACCTATACCCCAACAGCTCCCGGCCGTAATGTTTTTGCCGGAAAGATGGTCTCCTTGAAATGGGGACTGGCCACCTCCCATAACTGGGTTTCTGCCTGGCTGTTTAAGAATTTCAATCCTGAAAATGTGATCAGCCTCATGCGTAAAATGGGAGTGACCTCTTACATTGCACCTGTACCCAGCATGATCTATGGTCCTGCCGATATCTCCCTGGAGGAGATGGTGGGAGCCTTTAACACCTTCTCCAACAGTGGTATATACGTGAGCCCGGTCTATGCAACCCGCATTGAGGACCGCTATGGCAATGTGATCTCCTCTTTTCACCCGGTTGAATCTGAGGCGATTAGCCAGGAAACTGCTTATTTAATGCTTTCACTACTGAAGAATGTGGTGGATATGACTGGCAGGTACCGTGGAGAGCCCTATTATGGGACCGCCAGCAGGCTTCGCGGGAGATATCAATTTAAGGGTGAATTGGCCGGGAAAACAGGAACCACCCAGAACCAGAGTGATGGCTGGTTTATTGGCCTTGCTCCCAGGCTTACAGCTGCAGCTTGGGTGGGCGGTGAAGACAGATCCATACACTTCGATAACCTCACTATGGGTTCAGGGACCAATATGGCCCTCCCCATTTATGCGGAATTTCTGAAGCGGGTATATGCCGACTCAACCCTTGGAATCACCGTGGAGGATGAATTTAATAGACCGCTGGATTTCTATGTGGATATGGATTGTCCCAATATTACGGAGACCACCGGTGGCAGTGTGTATGACGAATTCTAAAGGCCTTTAGCCAAAAAGGTATTTGGGCAGATCCTGAACCCTGTTTACTTCGACAATCTCAAGGCTGAATCTGGCAGGATCGATGCGTTGCCGGTTGAAAGCCGGCATCAGGATTCTTTTCATGCCCAGCTTATCCGCCTCACCCAGACGCTGTTCAATCCGGTTTACCGGACGGATCTCGCCTGATAGGCCCACCTCCCCGGCAAAGCAGGTATTGGGATCCACCGGAATATCCACTGTGGAAGAAAGAATGGACGCAACCACCGCCAGATCAATGGCGGGATCGTCCACCCGGAGTCCGCCTGCAATATTGATATATACATCCTTACTGGCCAGTTTAAAACTGGCCCGTTTTTCCAGCACAGCAAGCAACATGCTCAGGCGGCGGGTATCAAATCCAGTAGAGGTGCGCTGCGGGGTTCCGTATACGGCCGAGCTCACAAGGGCCTGGACCTCGATCAATATGGGGCGGATGCCCTCCACATTGGCAGCGATGGCAGATCCGCTCAGATCGGGAGGTTGCTGGTTAATCAGCAATTCGGAAGGATTCAGGATTTCACGCAGCCCCTCACCTGTCATTTCAAAAACCCCGATCTCCGAAGTCGACCCAAAACGGTTCTTTATGGAACGAAGGATCCTGTAGAGATGGTGTGTGTCGCCTTCAAACTGAAGCACGGTGTCGACGATATGCTCCAGCACCTTGGGTCCTGCAATACTGCCATCTTTCGTAATATGGCCGATGAGTACTACGGGCATATGGCTTTCCTTGGATAGTCGAAGTAGCTGTGTTGCGCACTCTCTGACCTGTGAAATGGTTCCAGGAGCAGATTCAATGGCCTCAGAATAGAGGGTTTGAATGGAGTCGATGATCAGCAGCTCCGGTCTGCTTTGTTCAAGCTGTGTAACAAGGGCCTGCAGACTTGTTTCTGCAAGGACCTGGCAATTTCCGTTTCCTCCTCCAAGCCGGTCGGCACGTAATTTGATTTGATGTGGACTTTCCTCGCCGGAGACATAAAGGGTCTGTTTATCAATCTGTAGAGCCACTTGCAGGGCAAGAGTAGATTTCCCAATCCCCGGCTCGCCACCGATCAGCACCATAGACCCCGGAACAATTCCACCTCCCAGAACCCGGTTAAATTCACCATTTTTCAGGTCGATACGGGAGACAGGGGCAGCAGCCACGTCCTCCAGCTTTTGCGGTTGGGCATAATCCCGCCTCTCCGACATACCTGTGCGGACCGGTCCTTTGTGAATTTTCTGCTCCACATAGGTGTTCCATTCTCCGCAGGCATTGCAACGGCCAATCCATTTGGCTGATTCAGCGCCACAACTCTGGCACACATATACCGATTTAATTTTCGCCATTTAGGGATTGTTTCTGTCAATTATCGAAGAGCTTGAGTATCCTTCCAGCAGGGGTATGGATATCACCTGGCCTCCCCTGGAGCTAACTTCACGGTGTCCCACAATATCTTCCATTTTATAGTCACCTCCCTTGACCAGTATATCAGGCTCAAGGGTAATAATCATATCCATGGGCGTATCTTCCTCAAATACAATAATGTAATCCACAAAGGCCAGGGCTCCAAGCACTTCTGCCCTGGACTCCTGGCTGTTGACCGGTCTGTCGGGACCCTTGAGCTTGGTGACCGATGCATCGCTGTTAAGCCCTACAACCATCAGGTCGCCCAGCTCCCTGGCCCTGGAGAGTAAGTAAATATGGCCCCTGTGTAAAATGTCAAAACAACCATTGGTGAAAACGATTTTATTCTCACTTCGGAATGCGGGGCCAAACAGTTTGGCGGCTTCATCCAGGGTGATGGTTTTTTGTATGATCTGTTCGTAGGTGAGCATTTCAGGATTCGGGTTTATTGGAGGTGATTCTTTTTTGGGAGATTATCAACAGGGTATAAGATAAGATTCCCAGGAGTATGGTGAGCAGAGAGTTTGATTCATGAGCCAGGATGGCGTAGGCGCTTCCGGTTTCCAGGGAGAAACCATAAACGAACATTAATCCCCGGGATGTAATCCAGTGGTAGGCACCAATACCGGCTGTTACTGGTGCCGACATGCCCAGTCCACCGATCACCAATAAAAACATACCATCTATAAAGGTAAGCCCCGAAAGCTCCTCAAGTGCGTAAACTACCACCCAGGTCATCAGGATATAAAGGAACCAGATCAGCAGGGAGTGGAGTAAAAACTCCCATTTTCGTTTCATGCGATAAATGGTCTTCAATCCATCCAGAATTCCAATTAGGATGGCTTTGATTTTACGAAGCAGGGAGAAGCGGGCCAGCCTCTTTCTGAACAGGTAGATAAGCAGGAGAATGAGCAACACAGTCGAAACCACAATCAACCAGAACACCAGAGTACCTCCGAAGAGCTCTGTAAACTTTTGTTGTATGGGCCCATATACCTGCTCGCCAAAAAAAGCACCAAACTTCTCCATCCAGCTGAATAAGAGGACCAGCAGAATCAGCATCAGCATCAACAAGTCGACCACCCGCTCTACAATCACTGTCCCAAAAAGCGAATCAACGGGGATTTTCTCTCTTTTTCCCAGGGTAACGCACCTGGTAACCTCACCCAGACGCGGCAGGGCATAGTTGGAAAGGTAGCCTACCATCAGGGAGTGATAAGTGTTTTTGAAGGAAGGTTCAAAACCCAGCGGCTCTATGAGAAGCATCCATCTGCGTGCCCTGCTGAAAAATGAGATGAAGGCAAATAACAGAGATAGTCCGATCCACCAGAAATTGACTTTTTGAAAGGTTGTAGCCAGTTCATCAAAGGCCACTCCTCTGAAAGCAAAATATAGCAAGAGAATTCCAAGTGCCAGGAATGCGGCTATTTTCAGAATTTGAACTACGAGTTTTTTCAAAGGGGGATCAGTTTATCTTGTTGGAGGCGGTATCAGGAAAAATCAATACTGGTTTAAAGGATTTTGCCTCTTCGAACTCCATTGAAGCATAGGAGATAATGATTATGATATCTCCAACTGCAACTCTCCTGGCTGCAGGCCCGTTCAGGCAGACTTGCCCGGTTCCCCGCTGGCCGGTAATAACATATGTTTCCAGACGCTCCCCATTGTTGATATTGACAATCTGAACTTTCTCATTTTCAATGAGGTTAGCAGCATCCATCAGATCCTCATCAATGGTAATGCTACCCACGTAGTTCAGATCAGCCTCAGTGACTGTAACCCTGTGAATCTTCGATTTTACTACTTCAATATGCATGGCCCTTGAGTTAATTCACAAATTTAATCAAAAATCAGATTATCTATTAACCTCACTCCCCCTAAAAGAACAGCCAAACAGGCCACTTTGTTCACCTCTTCGTCCCACTTATTAACCGGTATAAGCCCTTTATCCTCAACAATTTCGAAGTATTCCAGCTCCAAAGCACCTTGCTTTTTAAACTGGAGAATCACCCACTCCTTCAACTGTGAAGGACTTAGAGCATCCAAAAGCTCGCTGGCATGTACCAGGGTTTCATATATAAAAGGTGCAAGTTTTCGTTCCTCTTTGCTAAGCCTGGTGTTCCTAGAACTCATCGCCAGGCCGTCTTTCTCTCTGATGATGGGGCAAGAAACAATGGTAAGATTCATGTCCAGGATCTCAACCAGTCGACGGATAACGACCAGTTGTTGAAAATCTTTCTGCCCAAAATAGGCACGGTGTGGGCGAATCATCAGAAAAAGTTTACTGACGATCTGTGCCACACCATTGAAGTGACCTGGCCGATGCTTGCCCTCCATCACTTTATCAAGTCCGCCCAGGTCAAAGACTTGCGTTTCCTCATCCGGGTACATTTCTTTAACTGCGGGAACAAAAACAAGGTCGGCCTCCAGCTGTCGAAGCAGCTCCAAATCCTGGTCGAGTGTTCTGGGATAGAGGTCGAGGTCCGAAGGGTCATTGAACTGGGTGGGATTCACAAAGATGGTTACCACCACTACATCATTTTCGGCCGCAGCTTTTTCAACAAGGGACATATGTCCCTGGTGGAGTGCTCCCATGGTGGGTACCAGGCCAATGGATTTTCCCTCATTTTGTAACGAGAGGAGATGCCCGGTGAGATCGGTTTTGGTTCTGTATACTATCATGCCACGGCAAAGAGAACAAAGATAGATAAAATGGTATCAATTATTTTTAGTAAATTTGCATGATTTCTTTAATGAGGCTTGCATAATGGAGAGTAAAAAGGTATTATTTGTTTCTCAGGAGATTACACCCTATTTGCCCGAATCTGAGCTTTCCTTAATCAGTAGAAAACTTCCCCAGGCCATACAGGAGACCGGTAAGGAAATCCGGACCTTTATGCCGAAGTACGGGATTATCAATGAGCGAAGGAACCAGTTGCATGAGGTCATCAGACTATCAGGAATGAACCTGATTATTGATGACACGGACCATCCCTTGATCATTAAGGTTGCTTCCATTCAGGCTGCCAGGATGCAGGTGTATTTCATTGATAATGAGGAGTATTTCCAGAGGAAACATACGATTGTTGATGCAAAGGAAGAGCACTTTAAGGACAATGATGAGCGCATGATTTTTTTCGCCCGTGGAGTCCTTGAGACCGTTCGGAAATTACGATGGTCACCCGATCTGGTGCATTGCCACGGATGGTTTACCTCCCTGGTGCCTCTTTATATTAAAAAAGCTTACCGGGAAGACCCGCTGTTTGCAGATTCAAAGGTGGTCTTCTCGTTCTATAATAATGGTTTTGATGATTCTCTGGATGCTTCTTTCTCAAAGAAGATTCTGGTGGATGGTGTTTCTGAGGAACATCTTTCCATGATTAAAAATCCGGGGTATGAAAATCTGGCCAACCTGGCAGCCACTTATTCAGATGGACTGATCCAGGGGAGTGCTGACCTGCCTGCTAATGTTGACGAAGTACTGAAGAAATCCGGGAAACCCTATTTGAATTATGCGAGTGAAGAGCAATATGTGAAGGAGTTTACCGCTTTTTATGACAGGATCATCAACGAATAAGACTAATTTTCAAATGAACAAGAAGTTTAGGTGGCTAAGCGCGGCGATCATCGCTGGATTGATTGGTGTACTTGTGTCGTGCGAGTATAATGAAAACTCACTGGGAACAGATATACTTCCTCCAGGCGACAATGTAGTTGTATATCACGATACCATATTTGAAGTTGATGCCTATACGATGACTGGCAAACCGATTAGAACCTCTGAGGTTACTTATTCTGCCACACGCCTGATGCTTCTGGGTTCACTGCATGATACCATTATTGGTCGGTCAACGGCCGAGGCGGTCACACAATATAATACAACTTCAAGCTATCAGGTGGCTAATAATTTAGAAATTGATTCCCTGTTTCTTGCCCTTCATATTTATGACTTCTTAGGAGAAATGGAGCAGGATATCAATCTGAGTGTCTATGAATTTACAGAGCGTATTTATCTGGATACTGCCCATAGTTACTATTCCGACTATGATATAACCGGGAAGTATAATCCGGTTCCCCTTGTTCAAAAAACCATCGCTCCTGTAAATGGGACTACCTATGAGCTCTTAATTGAAGATCAGGAATTTATCGATAAGTTCATGGCCGTTCAAGCAGACACAAATATTTTTTATAACGATTCCATCTTCAAGGATTATTTTAACGGATTTTATATTACCGCAGAACCGGTTTCTTCCGATGGAACCATGGCCAGGATTCAGCTTGCCAGTTCACTAACGAGGCTGACCATGAAATATGCCAATGATTCCACGGATGTGGACTCCACAGCCGAGCGTGATTTTTCCTATGCACACTTTACCATCGATCAGTATTCCTCTCAGAAAATCAATATGTTTGAGCATGATTATACCGGTACCGCTGTTGAGGAGATCATCGATGATGAAGAATCAAATTCTCCTTATCTCTATACACAGGGTATGTCTGGAGTCAATACCCGCTTTTCTTTTGCCAATCTACAAGAGTGGATAGATCAAAATCCTCTGATTATCAACAGTGCCACCATGGTATTTGATGTGGTCCCGGAGGAGGAGAGTGGGATTCTTTATGATGATCTTCCTTTCAGGTTGATGATGGGGACCGTCCTTGAGGATGATGACTATGAGCCCGTTTATGACTATTTTGTGTTGCTGTCAAGCGATCCCAACCAAACGGCCAGCAGGTTTGGCGGATATAAAAAAGCCGAGTCAAAGGGCCTGTTCAGCGATACTACCTACACCTACCGCTTCAACATGGGACTTCACTTTCAATACATGTTGGATGGGGAGAAAAATGATAATGATTTTATTCTTCAGCTGGATGATGGTATGATCAATCCCTTATATTCCAAACTTTGGAGTAACCTTCCTGCCAATAAAAGACGTATAAGGTTAGAAATAGTGTACCTTAAGCTATAGATCAGTTTAGCGCAGGTCTTCATGTTCTAATTTTTATTGTCATGTGTGGAATTGTTGGATATATAGGTAACCGGGATGCATACCCTGTACTGATCAAAGGATTGAAGAGACTCGAATATCGCGGATATGATTCTGCGGGAGTGGCTTTGCTCAATGGCGATACCACCATCTATAAAAAGAAGGGGAAGGTAAGTGAACTTGAAGCCTATGTAAGGGGAAAGGAGACCCTTAGCACCATCGGAATAGGTCATACAAGATGGGCCACCCATGGCAAGCCCAGCGATCTGAACGCACATCCCCACCAAAGTGAGAAGGGGCTATTTACCATCATCCACAACGGAATCATCGAAAACTATTCGGTGTTGAAAAAGACTCTGATGGACCAGGGAATGAAATTCTACAGCGAGACAGATACCGAGGTGCTTGCCAACCTGATTGAGTATATATATACTTCGGAGGATATAAGCGTTGAGGTGGCAGTAAGCCTGGCATTACAGAAGGTGGTTGGTGCTTACGGACTGCTTGTTATTTCCAGAGAAGATCCCAACCTGATGATTGCAGCCCGGCGCAGCAGTCCGCTCGTGATCGGCCTTGGAAGCAATGAGTATTTTATCGCTTCCGATGCGACACCCATTGTGGAATATACCGATCGGGTCATTTACCTGAACAATGACGATATCGCACTGATCAGAAGAGACGAGCTGGTCCTTAAGAATCTGGTTAGCGAGTCCACTAAAGTCAATATCAAAACCCTTGATATGAGTATCTCCGAGATGGAGAAGCAAGGGTACGAGCACTATATGCTGAAAGAGATCTTTGAACAGCCACGCTCCATAATGGATACTTTCAGGGGACGGATCAACTCAGAAACCAATGAGATCAGGTTGGGTGGACTACTGGATGTGAAGGATCAGCTTGTAAATGCCAAACGAATTGTGGTGATTGCCTGTGGGACTTCCTGGCATGCCGGGCTGGTTGGCGAGTACCTGATTGAGGACCTGGCCCGGATTCCGGTAGAGGTGGAATATGCCTCCGAGTTCAGATACCGTAATCCTATGATCGGGCCCGACGATGTGGTTCTGGCCATCAGTCAGAGTGGGGAGACTGCCGATACCCTGGCAGCCATCCAGTTGGCCAGAGAAGCAGGAGCATTAGTGCTGGGGATCTGTAATGTGGCGGGTTCTAGTATCTCCCGTGAAACCCATGCCGGCGTCTATACCCATGCCGGAATAGAGATCGGAGTAGCCTCCACTAAGGCCTTCACCGCACAGGTGACCGTGCTGACTATGATGGCTATTATGATAGGGAAAGAAAAGGGGCTTCTATCGGAGAAGCGTTTTAGTCAGCTTCTTAAGGAGCTCAATGATGTACCTGGTCAGATCGAAAAAATCCTGGAACTGAATGAAGAGTTCAAGCATATCGCAGAAATGTATAAGGATGCATCTAATGCACTTTACCTGGGTCGCGGAGTCTCATTCCCGGTGGCTTTGGAAGGTGCTCTTAAATTGAAGGAAATCTCCTATATCCATGCCGAAGGGTACCCGGCTGCAGAAATGAAACATGGTCCCATTGCCCTTATTGATGAGAAAATGCCGGTGGTCTTTATCGCTACAAAGGATAGTTCTTACGAAAAAATTGTAAGCAATATCCAGGAAGTCAAGGCCAGGAACGGTGTGGTAATTGCCATTGTGACTGAAGGGGATTCCATTATCAAGGAGATTGCCGATCATGTAATTGAGATTCCAAAATCGGACGAATCACTGGTCTCGCTGACTGCTGTAGTTCCCTTACAGCTAATTGCCTACCACATTGCCCTGATGCGGGGATGCAATGTGGATCAACCCAGAAACCTGGCCAAATCAGTAACGGTGGAATAGAGATCCGGGGGCTTGTAGTCTACCTCTCTTCGTACTGAGTCTTGTAGTAAGACTGGTAAGCACCGGAGGTGACATGTTCCATCCATTCCTGGTTTTCCAGGTACCAATCCACCGTTTTTTCGAGCCCTTCTTCGAACTGAAGCGAAGGCTTCCAGTTCAGTTCTTTTTCAATTCGGGAACTGTCGATGGCATACCTGAGATCGTGTCCGGCCCTGTCCTTTACAAAAGTAATGAGTTTCTCCGAGGAGCCGGGTTCACGCTCGAGTTTTTGATCCATTATAGTGCATAGGGCACGAATGAGATCGATATTCTTCCATTCATTGAGTCCTCCGATATTATAGGTTCGACCAAGAGCACCTTCGTGGAAAATCTCTTCGATGGCCGAAGCATGATCCTCCACATAAAGCCAGTCCCTGATGTTTTCACCCTTCCCGTATACAGGCAAGGGCTTCATATGTTGAATATTGTGAATACAGAGTGGTATCAGTTTTTCCGGAAACTGATTGGGTCCATAGTTATTGGAACAGTTTGATAGCACCACAGGCAGGCCGTAGGTATGGTGATAGGCCCTGACCAGGTGGTCAGAACTGGCTTTGGATGCTGAATAGGGACTCCGGGGGTCATAAGCGGTATCTTCGGTGAACAGGCCTTCATCCCCCAGGCTGCCATAAACCTCATCGGTGGAAATATGATAAAAACGTTTTCCCTCAAAACTGGTCCACGCTTTTCTACAGGCATTCAGCAGGTTCACCGTTCCAATAATATTTGTATTTATAAATGCCATGGGATCGGCAATGGAACGGTCCACATGTGACTCAGCTGCCAGGTGAATTACACTATCAATTTTCTCATCACCAAAGAGTTTTTCAAGCTTAGCAGCATCTGTAATGTCTCCCCGGACAAAGTGGTAGTTGGAAGCACTCTCAATGTCTTTCAGGTTTTCCAGGTTCCCCGCATAGCTAAGTACATCCAGGTTCAGAATTCGGGTATCCGGATGCTTTGCGACCATTCGTCTGATCACATGCGACCCGATAAAACCGGCACCGCCGGTAATAAGGATGGTTTTCATGCTTTCTAATGTTTTGATCGAATATTCATTTCCCACTTCCATGCCGATTGCAGGGTCTCTTCAATCCCCTTTTCGGCTTTCCATCCAAGCTCATCATTTGCATAGGAGGTGTCGGCATAGACTTTCTCAATATCTCCTTCCCTGCGGTCCACGATCTTGTAATTAAGTTTCTGACCGGTGGACTTTTCGAAGGCATGAATGATCTCAAAAACAGAGAGTCCACGGCCGGTCCCCAGGTTAAATACCTCGAAAGCAGATAGCTGTTTCTGGTCAAGCAGGCGCCTGATGGCTTTCACATGCGCTTTGGCAAGATCTACCACATTGATATAATCACGGATGGCCGATCCATCGGGTGTGTTGTAGTCATCTCCAAAAACACTCAGAGACTCCCGGAGCCCGGCAGCCGTCTGGGTGATAAAAGGCACCAGGTTATTGGGCACACCTATGGGCAGCTCACCGATGCTGGCCGTAGGATGGGCCCCTATGGGATTAAAGTAGCGGAGGGAGATCACACCTAAGCCCTCTGTAGAGTTTATGGTATCCTGAAGGATATCCTCACAGATCTGCTTGGTGTTTCCGTAGGGGGAATTCGCCTTTTTAAGAGGGGCGTTTTCGCTTACCGGCAGTACATCAGGTTCCCCGTATACAGTGCATGAGGAGGAGAAAACCATATTGTCGATATTGAAATGCTTCATGGCTTCCAGCAAGTGAATCAGGGAAAGCAGGTTGTTTTCATAATAGACCAGGGGTTTCTGCACACTTTCACCAACTGCTTTAAATGCTGCAAAATGGATGATGGCATTTATATCGGGATATTTTTCAAACACCCCATAGGTAGCTTTCCGGTCTTTCAGATCCACCTCTTCGAAATGAGGTTCTATGCCGGTGATGGATGTGATGCCATCCAGGACTTTCCGCTCAGAGTTTGAGAGATCATCCACAATTACCACCTCCATTCCCTCCTCCAGCAGTTCCACTACAGTATGGGATCCAATATATCCCGTTCCTCCGCTTACAAGAATTTTAGCCATGTGGAAATATTTTACAGGCTCCAGTAGTTGAGCTTGGTTATTTTATCGCGGTAAATCCCTTTCAGATCAGCAAAAATAGCTCCTTCATGGCTAATGGATTGGAAATAGGCCTCATCCAGCTCCATGTACTCCCTGTGATTGACCGCCACCACAATCCCGTGGTAGGGTCCTTCGATGGCAGGTGAAAGTTCAAATTTATACTCCTCTTTGATCTCCTGGGGAGAGGCGTATGGATCGACCACATCGACCTGCACACCAAACTCATTCAACTCAGCGATCACATCAGCCACTTTGGAGTTTCGGATATCACTGACATTTTCTTTGAATGTGGCACCCATAATCAGCACCCGGCAATCTTTCAGGTTGGAGAAGCTTGAAGAAAGTTTCAGTGTGACCTGGCGTGCCACATAGGCAGCCATACTGTCGTTGATGCCCCGACCCGAAGTGATGATCTGAGCATGATGTCCGAACTTGGCCGATTTATAGGTCAGGTAGTAAGGATCCACACCAATACAATGCCCCCCCACCAGGCCTGGAAAGAAGTTGAGAAAATTCCACTTAGTCCCTGCAGCCTCCAGAACTTCATAAGTATTGATGTCCATCTTGTTGAAGATCATGGAGAGTTCATTCATAAAGGCGATGTTGATATCGCGTTGTGAATTTTCGATGATCTTGGCAGCTTCAGCCACCTTGATAGAGCTGGCCCGGTGTACACCAGCCTCGATTACCAGTTCGTAAGTCTTCGCTATCTCTTCGGCCGATTCGGCATCACAACCCGAAGTGACCTTCGTGATCTGAGTAAGCGTATGTTCGCGGTCGCCCGGATTGATCCGTTCGGGTGAGAATCCCACTTTGAACTGATCCATAAATTTGAGACCGGATACCTCGATCAGCAGGGGAATGCAATCTTCCTCGGTGCACCCGGGATATACTGTGGATTCATAAACAACATAGTTTCCCTCGGAAAGCACTTTTCCCACAGTGGTTGTGGCAGAAAGCACGGGCGATAGATCGGGGTTCTTATGTTCGTCAATGGGGGTAGGCACAGCCACTACGTAGAAAGAGGCCTCCCGGAGCTCATCTATGCTGGCAGTGAACTTGATATCACAGCCCTCAAAATCTTCGCTGGTGAGCTCGTTGCTGGGATCTACCTTGTTTTGCATCATCTCCACCCGGTCTGCTTTGATGTCAAATCCGATGACAGAAATTTTCTTTGCAAACTCCAGGGCAATGGGAAGCCCCACATAACCCAGTCCGATGACAGCCATTTTCTTATTTCCGCTCAGCAGATCGTCATAAATCATGTTTGAATGCTTTTAATAATTGGATGATAATCACCTGTTAATCCTACAGGCCTTGTATTACGTATGTGATAGACTATTCCTATGGAGTTGCGGGCTGCTTCCAACCCGTAACCTTCACCTTCCAGGATTTTTTTATAGGAGATGGTATGCAGATCAGTAAAGCCACCACTAAATTCAATCTCTTCCCCGTTCACAGTAATGGAACGGTAAGTACGTTTACCTGAGGCTCTAAGGCCCGAGGGTATATCCTGATTATCAATGCTAAGAAACCAGCGAACCCGGGCCCGCTCCAGTTCGAGATATCCCGCTGCTTTATCTCCTTTCAGAATATTTACCTTGCTCTCCTTAACATCTCCGAAGATCCAGGTTAGCATATCAAAAAAGTGTACCCCGATATTGGTGGCAACACCTCCCGATTTTTCTTCCTTCCCTTTCCAGGAATAGTGATACCAGTTTCCTCTGCTGGTGATGTAGGAGAGGTCCACATCATATACTTTGTCGGGTGGACCATTGTGCACTTGCTCTTTCAGATCTATGATGGCCTGGTGGTGCCGGAGTTGAAGAATGTTCCATACCTTTCTGCCGGTCTCCTTTTCATAATCCTTCAGGGCATCGATGTTCCAGGGATTTAGTACCAGGGGCTTCTCGCAAATGGCATCTGCCCCATTACGCATGGCGAAGCGAATATGTGAATCGTGCAGGTAATTGGGGGAACATATGCTTACATAATCCACATGGGTTCCCTGCCTGTTCAGCTTGGCAATATGGCGATCGAAACGCTCGAATTCAGTGAAAAAATCAGCTTCAGGAAAATAGCTATCCATAAAACCAACACTGTCGAAGGGATCCAGCGCAGCTACCAGGTTGTTGTTTGTCTCTTTGATGGCCCTCACATGCCTTACAGCAATATATCCAGCGATGCCAATTACAGCAAAATTCTTAGGGCCCTTATTCATGTCTTGATCCGGTTTTAGTTACTTTGTCTTCATTGAGTCTGTATTCTTCACCACTTTCGGGACAGACAGCCGATCCTTCACTGTTAAATTCAAGACGGTGTCCGTATTCGCTCATCCATCCTATCTGCCTGGAAGGGTTACCCACCACAAGTGCATAGGGTAGGATCTCACTTACAACCACTGCACCTGCTCCTATAAACGAAAATTTACCGATTTTGTTACCACAAACGATGGTGGCATTTGCACCAATAGTTGCTCCTTTTTCAACCACTGTTTTTATATACATATCACGCCTGATCACGGCACTTCTCGGATTGACTACATTGGTAAAAACCATGGAGGGTCCCAGGAAGACATCATCTTCGCAGATGACCCCGGTATAGATGGAAACATTGTTCTGGACCTTTACATTGTTTCCCAGAATTACATCGGGCGACACCACCACATTCTGTCCCAGGTTACAGTTTGAGCCTATTTTGCTTCCGGTCATAATATGGCTGAAGTGCCAGATCCTGGTTCCATCTCCAATCTCGACTCCGTCATCGATTACAGCGGTTTCGTGGGCAAAGAAATCCTTCATCAGTTATGCTTTAAAATATTGATGAACCTGCTCGGATATATACTCCAGCTGTTTCTGTTCCATCTCTGTATGTATGGGCAAGGAAAGTACCTTATTGCATAATTCTTCCGATGCCGGAAGACTACCTTTCCCATATCCAAGGTCCCTGTAGGCCTGCTGCAGGTGAAGGGGAACAGGGTAATAGACCTGGGAGGGTATCCCTTTCTCCATGAGCCACTGTTTCAGCGCGTCTCTACTGGAGGCCTCTACCTGCAGGGTATACTGGTGAAAAATATGGCTAGTAAATGGGGAGCGCACCGGGGTATGGAGTCCTTCAATACCAGACAGCGAGGTATCATACCAGGTAGCTGCTTCCTGCCTCAAGCGGTGGTAATCATCCAGGTGCTGCAATTTGACCCTGAGGATTGCAGCCTGGAGGGTATCAAGGCGTGAGTTCACCCCCACATGATCGTAGTAGTAACGCTTTTGCATCCCATGGTTAACAAGGGAAGCGGCCCGTTGCCCTAAGCTATCATCATTGGTAAACAACGCTCCTCCGTCACCAAAGGCTCCCAGGTTTTTAGATGGGAAGAAGGAGGTGCATCCCAGATGTCCGATGGTACCTGCTTTCTGGTTGGATCCGTTTGCAGGAATAAAGTCAGCTCCCAGGGCCTGGGCATTGTCTTCAATGACATATAGGCCATGTCTCCCTGCAAATTCCATGATCGACTCCATATCTGCACACTGTCCGAATAGGTGTACAGGAACAATGGCCCGGGTTCTATCTGTCACGGCCTGTTCCAGTAGTTCCGGATCAAGGTTAAAGGTATCGGGCCTCACATCCACAAACACCGGTTTTAATCCCAGCAGCCTGATCACTTCCACGGTAGCAATAAAGGTGAAAGGAGTGGTAATCACCTCATCGCCGGGCTGCAGCTCCAGGGCCATCATGGCTACCTGCAGGGCATCCGTACCATTGCCACAGGCAATAGTGTGTTTAATATCCAGATAGGCTGATAATTCCTTCTGAAATTCACGTACATCTTCACCCCTTATAAAGGCGGTGGAATCGATCACCTTTTGAATGGCAGAGTCAACCTCATCTTTGATTTTAAGGTACTGACCATGAAGGTCTACCATTTTTATCTCGTTCATTTATACAGGCTTACAGAAATAATATACGAAGATAGTAAAAAAAGGTGGGTTGATAACTTGGTTTTGATTTCCTCGAGCGACTGATTATTTTTACCTCACAAACGATTTGCATGATCATCGGAAAATATATCAGAATGCTCCTTGATGAGCGAAAGCGCGTAATTCTTCCTGGCTTTGGAAACCTGGAAGTATTCGTACCTGAAGGAACACAGACACCATCCGGAAACCGGATCAATCCACCGGGAACTTCGGTCAAATTTGATACAAGCTATAGCAAGGATGATGATGTATTGGCCGAAACAATGGCAGCTGGAGAAGTGCTGGAGAGGGATGAAGCGCAGCAGCGTGTGCTGGAGCTGGTTGATGCCGTTAAATTTTCCCTGGACAAAGGAGAAGATTTTGTCCTCCCTGAAGCCGGAACCTTTACAAAGGATGCGGATGGCAAGATCCTCTTCCAGGCAGATCCTGCCTGGGTGCTGGAGCCAGATCAATATGGTCTGGAGTCAATGGATCTACTTGAATTAGAGGAGCTTCCCATTGAAGAGGAAAAAGCTCAGGAGAGTGGGACAGAATCCAAAGCAATCCCAAAAGTTACAACACTTGCTCCACCCAAGGCCAAACCAAAAAGTAAGAGATGGCGGGTTATCTGGCTGGTGGCTGCTGTATTAATTATCGTGTTGGCGGTCCTTATCCTCATTCCTTCAGAGGAAGGTGAAAATGGGGAGAGGAAAGGCTTGTTCTCTAAGAAAGCGGATAAGGAGCTAATCGATCAGCAGGAAGCACCTGCGAATCAGCCGCAGACAGAAGTTGATGAGCAGGTGACGCCGACGGAAACAGAGCAAGTGGAGTCTGAACCAGAAGTGGAACAATCCCTGCCGGTTGAAGAGGCCAACAGTTTTTTTATTATTGCCGGGAGCTTTAATAAGCTGAAGAATGCAAGTGATTTGCAGGATAAGCTAAATAACAGAGGGTTTCATGCGGAAGTGATGATCACTGAGAACAGAATGTACCGTGTGAGCGTGGCATCCTATGCCACCAAGGCAGAGGCTGAAAAGGAACTCGCAAAGATTAAATCGCAATCTGGTTTGCAGTCGTGTTGGCTGCTTTCAAACTAGGATCAGTTAATCTCAGAACCATTTAGCGCCTCTTCGGATGGTTCCACAAAGTGCAGTGATCCATCCGGATTTTCTGAAAGCAGGATCATACCCTGTGATTCAATCCCTTTGATTTTCCTGGGAGCCAGATTGGCCAGTACCGACACCTTCTTACCGGGTAGTACATCGGGTTCAAAGTATTCTGCGATACCAGAAACAATGGTTCGTTTTTCGAATCCAAGATCTACCAGCATTTTAATAAGCTTCTTGGTTTTGGGGACCTTTTCAGCCTCCAGGATGGTGCCTGTTCTCAGGTCCATTCGCGTAAAGTCATCAAAAGTGATTTCCTCTTTTTGCGGGCTAAGCTCAGCCGGCTCCTCATTCTCCTCTTTGGTCTTGTTGAGCTTATCCAGTTGCTGCTGAATCTGCTCGTCCTCGATTTTTTCAAACAAGAGGGAGGCTTTCTCAATGGTGTGTCCGGGGGCCAGAAGGCTATCGGATCCAATCAGCTCCCAGGATCTTCCTTCGAACTGCAGGAATCCCCTCAGCTTCTCCATGGAGAAGGGAAGGAAAGGATCCAGCAGCAGGGTGAGGTTTGCTGAGATCTGCAAGGCTATATTCAGAATGGTTTTCACCCGGTCGGGATTACTTTTGATCACCTTCCAGGGTTCCGTATCGGCCAGGTACTTGTTGCCCAGGCGAGCCAGATCCATACCCCTTTTGATGGCTTCTCTGAAACGGAAGAGCTCCAGGCTCTCCTCCACACCCTT
>Ga0164313_10000762_pt1 | contig 26970 bp, 26 predicted proteins | sample GuaBasSedimGuay4_FD_113735 | JGI IMG/M metagenome (GOLD analysis project Ga0164313, IMG submission 113735) | Subseafloor sediment microbial communities from Guaymas Basin, Gulf of California, Mexico - Guay4, Core 4569-4, 0-3 cm | ecosystem: Environmental > Aquatic > Marine > Hydrothermal vents... | reverse complement strand
ACTTTTATTTTACCCTGTGTAGTGTTTTTTCTGAAATAACTAATTTCATAATTAATATATTTTTCTAAATCTATTTTATACTTTTCTTGAACATCTAGTAAACAATCAACAACTAACGCTCGCTGAAAAACATCTCCAATATGTATATTCTTGCGACTAGAAAAATCTTCATGATTACTTAAATACATTATATGCTTTAGTTCAGTAAAATTTTGGTTAAAATCATTTTGAATGAATGATAAAGCATTCCTGATTATATTATTTTTAATTTTCTCATAGTTAAACTTAATATTATTTTTGCTATCTGATTTTTTACCCAAGCTAATTCTCTTTTTCAGAACCTCAATATAACCAACAGTAATGTCTAAATTTGTTTCAATATTGTACTTTGTATTATTAATTAGATTAATCCAAATATCATTAGATTCATAATCTATTCCTGCTAATTCTGTTATAGCTTTGTTAAGATAATGAATAGAGTTTTTCATTATATCCTGTCCAATACCATCAATATATAAATACTTGTTTAATATTTTCTTTTTTAAGGAGTGTCTCTTATTTAGTAATTTATATACCGCCCAATTAAACTGCTTGTTAAAATCATCCTCAAAGTCAGTCAAGTCGTCAAATAGTTGAAATCCAACTGAAAATAATTTATGAGAAGAAATTAGCTTATTATATACATCTGTTTCCTTACGGTTATTCAATTCATAGATTGCTGATATTGCAATTTTTCCAAATGAAGATTTAAAATCCGCTAATTGTAAATATTCTTTTTTTAAAACAACTTTTTTATTCAAGAGTTCTTTCTCTATTTTAATTGCTTGAAAATACTCATTTCTACTTCTATTCCAATCATTCCAAAATAATGAATCTCTATTGAAAATGGAAGACAATATTTTGATTGATTCTTCCTGTAAAATGATAATTTTAGGCAGATAAATAAGTCTATTTTCATCAATTAATGAATCTATTAGAATAACAGATTGATAATATAGGTAACCTGCTATACAAACTTGGTCTATCTCGTCTTTAAGTTTGTTTTCAATGTTAAAATATGAAGTAAATAGTTTGGGGTAATACAAATAATAGTCTGGATTACCCTCAATAAAATTTTCATCAAACAATTCAACCTTTAGTTTCTCACTTATATTTATTTCATTTATAAATTTTCGATATTTCTCTTTGTATACTTCACTAAGATTATTGCTCATATAAACTAAATAATTTAATTTTATTGAAAGACAAGGTGTCATTAATCAAAAAATCTTTACTCTTGCAACTGTACAATACAACTTCAATCCTATCAAATTTCTTTAAGTTACATTTTTTTTTGATTTGGTTAATGTTATAATTACTCCAAAGTTTTTTTAGTTCAATTACCTTAGCGTTATTAGTATATTCTTTGTTACTATTCCATTTGTCCAAATAATATCTTATTCTTAATCCTAGAAGCCTTAAAGACTGGGAAGATTCTGTTTTGTAATTATTTCTCTTTTTAAAAGGGTCTAAATTTGAAAGGTTAATAATTCCATTTTCATAATCAATTCCTTCAATTGTTAAAATGCCCATTTCTTCAGGAGGATTTGGTGTGAAGAAAACCCAAGATTGTGATAAAAAAGGAGTAGATATTGGCAATTCATTAAGATATTCAAATGGAGAATAGATTGTTTGATAAATTTTTGTGTCTGAGAAAGTTAATCTATTTAAAAAACTAAAAACATTTCTTTGAATAGCTAAAAACAGTAAAATGATAACAGTTATTCTTAATATAGTAGTATTCTTTTTTCGCAAAACAATACTGTTTTTATTTTGTGATTTATTAGTAAAATAATTCCAAAATTTTGTCGGTAATAGTAAGATTGAAATACTTAAAAATACTAAATAAAAGTGACCTACATCCATAAAAATGGATATACTAAAATGAAAAAATATAATTATAAAAGATAATAGTAATCTGATTTTTTGATTTCTATAAGGAAAAAATAAAAGTAAGGGGAATAAAAATTCATAGGCATAGGAAAAGTAAGTTGTAAAATGATTAAGTAAATTGTTTTTTGCCAATAAATATGAAAAACGTGTTGAGAGAATTGTATCTGATGTAGCAACTTTAACCACATTGCCCGATAGCCATAAATCTCCTGTTTTATTGATAGCATTAAAAAAATAAATGATACTTATTTGTATTAATAAAGCCCATACAGCTACACCTCTAATTTCGTAATTTCTAAAAGAGTTTTTTTTTGATATAAATGCAAAAGATTGCCCTATTGGTAAAAATATTGTAAACAATAAAAGAACAGTTATTATTTGGTCAGCACCAATTAGTGTAAGAAAATATTTATGTGATATATAAACAAAAAGTATCGGAGTTAGAATTCTATTAATTTTGAATAAATAACCTAATACATAACATAAATAAGATATTAATGCTAACACAAAAATATAAGGCATTTCTGCCCCTGTTTGTATAAAGCTCCAAAAAGAATCTTTATAAATTTCTGTATTGAAAAAAAAACTATTCATAAGCCCCTCTTCGTAACTATACAATTGCTTGTAATAAACAATTCTGTTGAAAATTAGATCATATAATAGTACTAACCCAATTATTATTCTGAAAGCACCTAATGATCTTATATCTAAACCAAAGACTTTTTTTTCCATATTATTCAGTAATAAATTTTAATTCTCTTAAGCTTAACTTATTCTCATTAAAAATTGAATTAGTTTCTATTTGGTTAAAAATATCGTTTGTTAAATCAAAGGTTTTGTTATTTCTAACAGGTTCATCACTATATATGCCATCTATAAGAATTCTTACATAGTTATAATTTTCAAGACTTTGTTTTTGATTATCAGATTCAATATTATATATAACATTGAGCGTTGTGTTTATTTCTCTTAAAATCCATTTCTCTTTATACGGTCTAAAAACGATATTTCCAGTGCTAAATGTTGGTATTCGGCTTATTTTTTCATCATTATTCTCAAAAATCACATGCCATTTGTCTACACCTTCTCCTCTGTCTCCTTCTAACTTCATTGATAGAATTCCCTTACTTTCTTTTTCAATAATCAATGAAATTGTAGATTTTTTAAATTGATTAATCCTTTTTTCGAGAACTATTTCATAAACACTATATGAACCATATTTTTTTTCTTCTAAAGAAACGCTATCAAACTTTTTTATATTATTTATAAAATAAGATAATTGAATTTTTATTTTTAAAAGATTTGCTAATTGATTTAATTTAATAAGTTGGAAATTATTTAGTTCACTTTTATTTTCTTTTTTATATTGTTTTTTAGTTGGAATAATTGAATTTTTTTTTGAATTTTTTTTGGGGATTTTTAAAAAAATATCTGAATAAGCGAATCTTGTTATTTTTTTATTCTCTTCCGATACTTGTTTAATAGATCCAATGTAGATAATGTTTTCTGAAACATGGTTATTGTCATAATTTTCAAAAGCTTCTTTAAGTATTTTTAAAGTATTTGTAGTTGATATTATGACTTCATCTAATTCAAAAGCATGTTCGATTAAATGTATTTTTTTTTCTAGTTTTAAGAAATCTTCAACTTTAATTTTATATTCTTTGTAGCCGAGATGAGAAACTATTAACGTATCAGTTTTTGGTACTTTACTAAAATCAAATGTAAATACGCCCTTATCATTAGATATTGTACCAAATGAGTTAAGTTTAAAATAAATATCTGCGTTTCCAATCTTTTTTCCATCATCGGAATCTATTATAACCCCTTCTATTAATTTAGCTTGTGAAAATGCAAGAAAAGGTAAGATAAAAAAAATGTATTTTATCATGTCATTGAATTTTATTGGTTAAAAGGGAGGAAGATAATTTATCTTCCTCCAAAATAAATTTAGAGTTCAATAATAATTACGGCACCCACTTCATTTGGGTCATGGTCTTTAAGCCATTTTTTCATTTCGTAACGTTGTTCTAATTCTTCTACTTGAAATTTCTGTAATAATTCATCCTGTGGATTCATAAAATACTGATTAAATTAAGCCTACTTTCAGTATTTAAAGTCGCTGTTTCAGCAATTCCGACTATTTTATTACTCGCTTTTAATAAAGGAGTTTGTTCTCAATAGTTATTTAGCAATTAAAGTTAAAATCCAAGTGAGATAAATAAGCCCTAAAACACCATTAGCGAAAAAGATTCTATCTGAACTGTTTTTAATAGTCAGTTGTACTTTAATTTTTTTAACCAAAATAGCCCTTTAATTATTTTTTAAAATAAAAAATATAAAGAACGTTATTTTTAAAATTATAATAAAGTGTGATGTAATAAGTGACCGTCTTTACGTAATAAGTGACTAAATAGCCAAATCTCATTTTTTAATGACTAAAAACAATGTTTATTAGATTAACTAATTTCATAGATTTTCTATTTATTAAATTCGGGCTAACAGAAATATCCACCTTTAGGAGCATACAAGCCGTGCTTTGAAGTCAAGGATTTGCTCCTTCGGATTCCTCCTTTGACTTCTCCGCTTTTTCGGCTTGTTTCTCCTGTGGCGTTCTTATTTCTTAACCCAATATATAATGAACACACAAATACATCGTTCTCGACAGTTTGGAAAACGAGCTCACTTAGAGTTTTATCCTACCCCTCCTGAAGCTACTCGGGCTTTACTCTCCGTAGAATCTTTTGACGGTGATATCTGGGAGCCTGCCTGTGGAGATGGAGCCATCTCAAAAGTGCTTGTAACAGCAGGGTACAAAGTTGTATCAACAGATTTAGCTTTTCGTAATTTTGGTAAAGGAGGTGTTAATTTTCTTAAAACCGACAAACCACTAGCTAAACACATCATTACCAATCCACCCTATGGCAAACACGGATTAGCAGATGCTTTTATTCGTAAGGCACTACTTCATACTCGTAAAACTGGTGGAACAGTTGCAATGCTCCTTAACTGGAGATCTTTATGCAATGCAGACAGACATAGCAAATATATTAAAACACCACCATCAGCTATTTACGCCATTGATGAACTTACGTGTTGGCCATACGGAATTCCAACAAATAAATTTGCTCGTATAGCCAAACAACAATATTGCTGGCTCGTTTGGAAACCTAACCATACTGGTGCACCAAAACTCTGGTGGCTTTCGATGAAAGATTTTCAAGAAAGATAATCATCTACTTCATTTATAAAACTAAGCAGCCTTGCGATTCTACAAGGTTGTTTTTTTGTTTTTATAGTTAGTGAAATGATTTGCTCTAATTCCAAAAAGTTAGACTAAAATCTGCGAAGTTTTAGGAAGCCGAAAAAACAGGACAAGGATTTGCCTCTGCAAGTTCCTCCTTGCCTATTTTCTCTATGACTTCCTAGCCTTCTGTGCATATTTAATTCTTAAACTTTTTATAATGTGCAAAAAACAAAACATTTCGGCTTTTATTGGCAAACTCCGCGAGATTTTTGAATCATCAACAGATTCTTTAGAAAAAGCCGTTGCTATTGAAGCTCTTGAACGAGAAACGCCAGAATACATCTGTTGTTTCTTTGAAGACTTACTCCAACACGGCTGTATTTCAGGTATGATTTCATCATTAATTTACTATTGTGATACCGAAGCGTTTTTTGACAACTATTATCACGAAATAATGGAACTCAAAGAAGAACACGAAGAAATAACGGGACAACCGATGGAGATTCCTTACCATTTAAAAAATCATTTAGCTTGGTTTGCTTTTGAAGAAACCGCAAGAAGATTGTGGGAAGCTGAATAGTTTCCCTTTCTTTACTCTTTCTCTAATATATGTATAAACTCCTGCGTTTCTTTGGAAGCTTTTAGATTGGACGATTTGTAACGTTTGTATGGCGTGGAAACAACGGAATATTTTCCAAATTCACACAAAATATCGCGAATTTCTAACGGCGACATCAAACCCTCATTATTGTAACTGAGAAAGATATATTTGAACTGAGCATTTTTGATTAATTCTCGAAAAACACGAGCCACTTCTGCTTTTTTACAAAATTTAGATTTATAATAATCTCTTTGTCCTGTTTTACCTTTTGGTTTAAAAGGTTTGTAAAGAGCGATAGTATTGAGTAGATGATAATTTGCTCCATATTGCCGACCATTATAAGGAGGATCTAAATACAATATATCTCCAGAGATGTTTTTAATTAAAGCACAAGCATCTTCATTATAGACTTGATGATTAGGAATTTTCTTTTCCTTCCATAAATCCAACGAAGATTGAGTTTTTAAAATAAGTGGTTTTTGAGCCGTTGACTTTAGTTTCTTTAAATAAGCACTATAAACCGAAGTTGTATTGGCTACTTTGTCAGCACTTTCTAACAGAGAAGCAAGAAGGTAAAAATACTCATCATCACTAATGATATTTTTAAATTTCCAGTCTCTTATTTTTAAACGAATCGCATCGATTCGTTTTCCGTTTTCTGAACTGAAATACATTCTTCCTGCCTTTCCACCACAACTGTATTGCTCAAAAATAAAGCCTTCAATACCTTCTAAATCATAGAGAATTTTGAGATAAAATCTCGCGAGATTTGGGCGGTGATTTCCAATGAGATTGCGGTTCAATACATAACTGTAAAATTCAATATCATTAGAGGTTACTTTTTTAACCAAAGGTTTAAAAGCATTACCTACAATGCCTGTTCCTGCGAATAAATCGCAAAAAGTTAGGTTTTTCAAGTCGGATTGGACGGTTTGGAAAATGGTTTTTTGAATAAAGGGAAGCAAGGTCTTTTTACTACCTAAATACTGCATAAAAATGGGGTTAACAACTAAAAAAAGTCATTTGAAATTTTCAAATGACTTGCCCCTTTAAAATTTGGGTTTTTCTTTATAGCATAGTTTCGCATCTGGTAGAAATAATAAAATGATTTGAAGAAAATTAATCACGCTTTTATTTTGACTTCTTACAAACTAGTTAATTTTTATGTTCAAAAAAGTAAACGAATAAAAATCTGCAAATAATATGAAGCCGAAAAAACAAGACAAAAGTTTGCCTCTGCGGGTTTCTCCTTGTCTGTATTCTCTATGACTTCATTGAGAAAGGGCATATTTAATTCTTAACACATCGAACATTATGGTGATGTTGAGTCCCTATGGTTGAAGGTTGTAAATATGTAGAAGAATTATAAATTCTAAAAGCATTATATGCTGTTCTTGAGACACTATGGTCTTCTAGCCAGTTAAAATAGTTGTTATCTATCCAGTAAAAAGCACTGCCTTCAGGATAAAATACCGACCCACTATACCCTTGGCCCATAGGTAAATCTAATCCAGAGTCCCCATTAAACTTAACGTGTTCCCCTGCTTGGGTGTACCCGCCAAATGAATTATAAAGGTCTTTAACTTCAACTAAAGTAGGCAAGTGCCATCCATTAGGGCAAACAGATATTGCTTGATGAGCCGAATACAATCCTCCAAATATTTCACAATTTTCTTCAAGGTGATTTAGACACATTTTTGTGCCACGAGGATTCCAAGGACCGTACCCTACTTCTTTAATGGGATTTGAAATTAATTCTCCAACATTAGCATTAAATCCAGCCCAAATTATTCCCCCTACACTCTTTTCTATTTCGCAATTTTCTGATTGTTTTAGTACACATTCTCTAGCTTGTTTTCTTTGGTTTTCCCAATACTGATGAGCTAGTTTGGCATCCAAAGTATCATCTCTATAACTTTTATATCCTGCAACAGAAATTGTTGTCAGAATGCCAATAATTACAATTACTACCAGTAATTCTATTAAAGTAAACCCTTTTTTATTTCCTTTTTTCATTCCAAGATTAATAGACCTATTTTTAAATATTATTGATAAATAATTTATGATGTCAATTTTTTTTAAGATTTTATAATTTGATTTTTTTTTATGTCCTGTAATAATTATCGCTGAATTATTAATTAATTATAAATGTTTCAAAAAAAATCAGCTTCTAGCTATAGGTTCCTTTTTCTTATCTTGACAGTATTAATGCCCCTTATTAATACAACTTTTGCAGCTCCTTTAGATGACTTTGTTGTTACCGTAAAGTCAGATAATACTGGAGCCTCTGCAAATGACCAATTTATCATACCTACCGCTGCTGGTGGAGGTTATAATTACAATGTAGATTGTGATAATGATGGAACAGATGAATTTACAGCCCAAACAGGAAATGTTACCTGTAACTTTACCACTTCATCATCAGGAACAGGAGCAGGAACCTATACCATTAGAATCAAAGATAATTCTGGATTGGGAACAGGTTTTCATAGAATTTACTTTACTAACGCAGGTGATAAAGACAAAATAATAGACCTCTTGCAATGGGGAACTGGAAAATGGAGCGATATGGGAAATGCTTTTTTTGGATGTTCTAATCTCTTAGTCAGTGCAAGTGATTCCCCAGACTTATCAGGCCTTACTAATATGTCATCTATGTTCTCAAGGGCCTTAATAGCCAACCCAGATGTAAGTTTATGGGATACTTCTAATATTACTACTATGTTCAATCTTTTTGAGGGAGCAACTATGGCTAATCCAAATGTTACAAATTGGAATACCTTTTCTGTTATTGATATGAGTCAAATGTTTTTTAATGCTAGCGCTGCATACCCAGATGTAAGCTCTTGGGATACGGGAAATGTTATGAATTTTTCAAGAATGTTTCGCAACGCTCCCTCTAACCCAAATGTTACCAATTGGGATACCTCTAGTGCTGCAAATACATCTTTAATGTTTAACAATGCCACTTCTTTTGATCAAGACCTTAGTGGATGGGATGTAACAAGTTTAACTAATGCGGTATCAATGTTAAACCTTACAACTCTCTCTACCTCTAACTACGACGCACTGTTAAATAGTTGGAATGCACAAACCTTGCAAAACGGCGTATCATTTCACGCGGGGAATGCCACCTATTGTACTGGTGAAGCATCCAGAACCAATATGATTGCCTCAGATTCTTGGAGTATAACTGACGGCGGGTTAGATTGTAGTGGAGCAAATCAAACACCAACCGACATCCAAATTGATGGAGGGAACAGTGACACCCAAGACGAAAATACAGCAACCAATACCAACATTGGTACACTGACAACAACAGATTCTGATGGTGGTGATACACATACTTATGGGCTTACCTGTGCCGTAGCTGGAGCAGATGATGCACACTTCAATATCTTGGGAGACCAACTAAGAAATACCTCCATCTTTGATTTTGAAACAAATGTTGATGCAAATACCGATGGAACCTATGAAGTTTGTATTCGTACCACCGACTCAGGAACTGGGAATCTTACCTATGATGAGATTATTACTATTACCATTAATAATATTAACCTAGCACCAACAGATATAACTATAGACGGGGCAAATAGTGATTCAATAGATGAAAATGTTCCAGCTTCAACAGTGGTAGGAGTATTAGCAGGAACCGATGATGATGAAGATACAGGAACACTTACATTTGCATTGATAGCCGGAACAGGTGATACAAATAATGGAGATTTTACTATTTCAGGAACGAATTTAGAAATCAATGCAAGTCCAGACTTTGAAACTCAATCAAGTTATTCAATACGAGTAGAAGTATCAGATGGAACAGCAACCTATGAAGAAGTTTTGACTATAAATATCAATGATTTGGTAGAAAATCAAACCCCAACCGATATCCAAATCGATGGAACCAACACCGACTCTCAAGACGAAAATACAGTAACCAATACCAACATTGGTACACTGACAACAACAGATTTGGATGGTGGAGATACACATACTTATGGACTTACCTGTGCCGTAGCTGGAGCAGATGATGCACACTTCAATATCTTGGGAGACCAACTAAGAAATGCCACTGTCTTTGATTTTGAAACACCTATTGATGCAAATACCGATGGAACCTATGAGGTTTGTATCAGAACAACAGACTCAGCAATGGGAAATCTAAGCTATGATGAAACTATCACCATTACTATTAACGACCTCAATAATGCTCCTACTGATATTGCAGTCGATGGAGGGAATATTGATTTTCAAGATGAAAACACAACTGTAAACACAAACATCAGTACCTTAACCAATATCGATGATGGAGAAGATAATACTGAATCCTACACCTACAGTCTCGCTTGTACTGTATCAGGAGCTGATGATACGCACTTCACCATTCTGGTTGACCAACTCCAAAACAGCACCGTCTTTGACTTTGAAAACCCCGTAGACGCTAACACCGATAATACATATAAGATCTGCATTCGTGTAACTGAAACAAACGGAGGACTTATCTATGATAAAATTATTACCATCACTATTAATGACCTTGCAGAATCTGGTGGCTCTTCAGGAGGTGGAGGCTCAGAAACAATAGTGAAAATAGGAACTTGTTCCTTCTCAGGTAATATTTGTGAAAATCGATATCCTGTTCGAGATACCATTCAAAATGGTGAGACTACCTATACTGATACCGTATTTGACACTTATAAAGATTGTATAAAAGGGCAAGGAACTTCTGGAAAGTATGCTTGTGCTCAAAACTGGGCGATGGCAAAAGGGTATACTTTGTGTAGCAGTAATAATCAATGTACAGCTATATCAGCACCCGTTAGTGCAATAAAAGAAACCGCACCAGAAATAAATTATACATCTGTACCCAAAACAGAACCAGAAACGCAAGAAGATTTAAGCCAAGAGAGAACAGAAGAATATGAACCAATTTCTCCAATATTAAAAGAGATAGAAAAGAAAAAGCCAGAGATAATGGTTCAAAGGGCAGAAATAAGTAAACCTAAAATTTGCCCTTTATACCTAACAGACTATTTAAAAATAAATGAAAACAACAATGTGGAACAAGTAAGGAAACTACAACTATTTTTAAATGAATTTGAAGGGTTTACTTATCTGCCAAACACAGGGATATTTGGACAACAAACTTTCAATTCAGTGGTAGCATTTCAAGAAAAATATACAGAAGATGTTCTTACTCCTTGGGATATTACAAAAGGAACAGGATGGGTTTTTCAAACCACCAAAGAAAAAATAAATCAACTGTGGTGTGAACAGTATAAAACATACTAAAAAACCCTTTGTGAAAAAATAGTTTTTCCATTCTGAATTTGCACCTTTTCTCTCTCCTTTTGCCTACGACCCAAAGAAGCAAAATTCTCAAAAGCTATTCAATATATTGCTTAAAAATGGGCAAAACATTTCAACAAGTATGCAGATCAAACCCATTCCGATGGTCATTGTGTTTAATTTGCAACTTGTTAGGGAGACCCTAAAACCCCTTGCGTCCTAACTCCATTTGTTTATCTCTTGTAGCTTTGTGCATTTCTTTAATTAAAGACAATTCTTCTAATCGCTTTTGATGATTACTTAACTGCAATAATTTTTCTTTTGTGACTTGTAGCGTACTAAATCGATACTTCCTTTCTTTGTACAAAACCCCACGAATTTTACCACGATATGAATAAATTTCTAAATCATCATCTTGTGTGATAAATGCTTTGAGTTGAGCAAAGTTGCCAACCTCTTGCATTAATAATTTGACCCTTTGGGAAACAAGCTCTTTTTGAGAGATTTTGCTAGGGTTTCGCATTTTCATTTGATACAGTTTTTCACGGCGATGGTTTCTATCTTCTTTAGCAATATCTCTATAGATTTGAGGTTTCTTTACAGTATGTACAATGGAGTTTACAAGTTGAGGGTATTTCTCTTTGTGCCAAAGCTCAAAATCCAATAACAACTTTTTCATTTCCTTGTGGCTCATTCTAAGACGTTTTTTTGACCGAAGTTCATTACTGCTTATCATAAAGTGGATATGTTGCATATCGTGAGATTTCGCTATTACAAGGCTGTTTTGAAGCCCTCTAAACTGTATGTAATTCTCTATCATATCCTGAAGCATTTTTTTTGTCACAAATTCTCGGTCATTTTTACTGATGGCTAAAATTTCGTGATACATTGCGGTACTTCCTTTTCTTGTAGGTTGATATTTATAATTATCTAAAAAATCCTTGTGCATTGTCTGTAGTTCCAAGCGATTAATATTTTGCAAAATGATTGGTGCTTCAAAGGGATTTTGGATTTTCCCCTTATCTGTCAAAATATATGAAACCAATTGTTTAGCACTATAAATATTCTTCCGAGTTTTAAACTTGATTATCATTGATTAGGAGTTTAAATAATTAGCAATAGCCTTGAGAAGTTTAGGTAAGAACAGTTCGTCTTTGACTATTTGTATATTGAGCCATTCTTCTAGACGAGGAGGATTTTTAAGTGTTTTGGAAATAGATTTTTCTAGTTCTGAAATATCCATTTTAATACTTTGAATATCACTCATTTTTATTTCATTACTCAAATGTATGTATTGTATGCTTGTAGCAATTCGGCGATTAATTTCACGCAACAAATGTTCTATTTCGGTCAGCGTTTCCTTTTCTGGAAAAATAAATGATGAATTCAAATAAGAGAATATCAGCAGTTTTAAAAATGGCGAAAGCTTCATTTTATAAATCTTTGCTTGCTCTTCTAAATACTCAAACTCTTCCATAGTTAGAATGAGCGTTTTTCGTTTGGTTTTAACATTAAAATCTTTGTTGTACTGCTTGGCGTAATCTTGTCGATACGCCTTTTTAAAAGCATTTATTTTTTCGGAATCACCAGTTTCAATTAACCCCGAATCAAACAGCTTGTTTTGTAAGTTATTCTTCTTCATTATGATTTTGAGTTAGTTGTAAAGGAATTAATGGTGTTTGAGTAATGGCGTTTTGCTCTAATTCCATAGGTTTAAGTCTGCTTCTTCGGCGAAGTGAAAATTGTTTGAAATAAGGTTTCATTTTCAGAATTAAGGGCGGTTTGTTGCGATAAGTGAAGATGGCTTTGTTATCCTCTAACTGGATGAGTTCCTGTGCAGTCAATAATTCTCTATCACTTAAATAGGGTTTGGTTTGTGGCTGAATGGCAACTCCTTTTCGTCCAAAAGATTGGCTGAGTTTTTGAGCCAAATCCAATGACATGCCAGGAAAAATTATCTTGTTGGCGGTACTACCGTTATATATCGCAGAAGCTCCATCTATCCCATATTTTCGCGAGATTTGAGCTAGGTCTTGAATTAGTAAAACAAGAGCTGTGTTATAACGCCTAAGTGTAGTAGCGTGGAGTGGGAAATCTGGTATGGTTAATTGGCTAAATTCATCGAGGTAAATCATTAAGGGGTTCTTCTTTTTTGGCTTATTATTCTCAATAAATGCAAAAAATTGAGAATAAAAAATACTCAAAAGAAAGGAGTAAAATCCTAGTTTATTCTCTGGAATAATAAGGAATAGGGCAGAGCGTTTTCCATTTCCATTGACGAGTTTGGAAAAATCCAAAGTGTTTTTTGAAGTCAAAAACCCAATTCCAGAATCACTCAGTTTATCAAGTGCTACAAGGGCACTTGAAATCATCCCAGATTGTATTTTTTCTTCAGCAGAAACGAACCCAAGCCAATCATTCCACACATCTGCCGAAGCATTTTGAGTTACAAAATCTTCTAACTGAGAATAGCGTTGTAAGAGGTAGCGTAAGTTCGCGAGATTCTGATATTCTTCTGACTGATTCTTTAAAAGGCGGAGCAAGATATAAATAATATTTTGCGATCCGAAGCTCCAAAAAGTATTCTCAGAATTAGAGTTAGGGTAGGCAGTTGCAATGAGCAGTTCTGATAGCTGTTTTAAGTCCGTATCATTTTGGCAATTCTGAATTGGATTAAAAAAACTTGACCGAGTTATATCTGCTAAATTCAAGACCTGAATTTTGTATCCTCTCTTTTGTAAATCGCCCGAAGTTTTGGCAAAAATAGAGCCGTCAATGTCAGTGCAAACAAAGGAATTTTTTGACCGAAAAATACTAGGAATGACCACCGTAGAAGTTTTACCAGTACCAGAACCACCTATTACCAATGTATGTTCTAGGCTTTTGGAAATTTTTATTTTTTTCGTTCCCGAAATACAAACACCCTTATTCCAAGAAGAAACCAAACGAAGTCTATCCCATAGCCCCATAAAAGAAGCTCCATATTTTGCTTTTCTAAACTCTGGATCTTGCCCAAATATTACTTGTAGGACATTGAAAATACCTTTGACAAGAATAGTGAGCAAACCAAAAACAGCTTCTAAGAGTTTTTCCATAATGATGATATAAAAAGGTTAAAAAAGGCTAACAAGCCACTTAATAAATGTTGCTAAAAATTCAAATATTTTAGCAATGAGAACTCCCATTAATTTGAGTAATTCCTCTAATAGTTTCACAACAAGTGAAATGATTCCACTAATTAATTTTCCAACTCCTTTAAAAAGGAGTTTTACCAAACCTCCAACAGGCACAAGTGCCTTGGAATAGACAATAACTGCTACTATTAGCAAAGTCAAAATATGAATGGTCATAGTGTATAACAGATTTTTGGTTCATCACGAAATCAAAATTTTCGTGGGATTCTATCTTTCTCGACCAATCTTTTTGGACGGGATTTTCTTTATTTGTTCCAGTTGAGCAAGTCTAGCTTTTGTTCTATCCTGATAGCCTAATAAATAACCTTGAGTTAAAGCTTTGTGCTTTTTTAGGTTATAGTTTGGACTTGTTCATCTTTAAAAGTTCTTTTTTTAAAAAAGGGAGGTGTTTTTGGGGAAAATACACGCCGAGCAAATAACCTTTATTAAAAGATTTTCTATTGCTTGAACCCCTCTTAAAATATTCTAAAAATTTCCACATAATACTATCGGGTTCTTTCTTTAGATTTTTCTTTAGACTTTTTAATCTTTTCTAGCTCCAATAACCTGATTTTCTTTCTAGCTTTCATACCCTTTTGAATCCCTAGTGTAAATGACTTTGTCTTATTAATTTTGGAATTCGGATTATTAATGCCAAAAATGATATCCTTTTGCTTGGTTAAATATTCAGATAATGAAAACGCCCCTAGTAAATATCCTTTGATATAACTTTGCATATTCTTGTTGTTTTCTGAACTTCCCATATTTTAAACTATTTTATTATCGATTACGCTCTTTAGATTTTCCTCGTCCTTTTTTAGCCTTAGCAAGTTCTTGTTGACGTTTTTGAGTACGTTCCAAAAGAGCCATTTCATAACCTTTACTTATAGCTTCCCATCGTTCTTTATTTTTCCCTGTTTTACTTAGCTCAAGCATTTTCTTTTTAATTGCTTCTTTAAACTCTTCTGGCAGGAATAATTCAAGGCTATATCCTTGATTAACTAACTTATATTTGTCTTCTGTTTTCATAATTCTATTATTTTAAATGTTATTATCTATTTCTTGCTTGTGATTTGGTTTTTGTTTTTTTCTCCTTTTCTAGCTTCAATTGTAATTTTCGTTCTTTTAGTTATTCCGCTAGTCCAGTTTCAAAACCCATAGAATAAGCACTCCACTTTTCTTTTTCATTAGAGTTTAGAGCCATCGCTTCTAAATAGATCGTTAAAAACTTCGCTAATTCCAATTTGATGTTTTTCCCAACGGCATAACCTTTATCGTTTTGCCATTTTATTTCTTGTTTTGTTATCATTATTTTAAAATTTATGTTGCTCATTTTCCCTAATAAAATCCATCAAACTACTATAGCGATAGAGAATAATCTTACCCATTTTTGAATAACTTATAGCTCCTGTACTTCTGAGTTTCCATAAACTCGTCTTAGACTTTAGTCCGAGTGTTTGTAAGGCAATTTTTTCATTTACAAATTCTGGTAATTCTTGATGTTCTGCTTTGGATTTTTCTAAAAATCTATCAAGCAACTCGTAAAACTGCCCCTCTTCCATAAGCAACATTTTTCTAATGTTTTCAGTTTCCATAGCTATTTCATTAAATTAGCTTGGATAATTACCTTAGCTCCACGTTTTTCAAGCATAGAACGATATACCCGGCTTAGTTTTTTAAATACTACATTATCTTGTTCACTCGGTTGATGCACGATATGAATAGTCAAGCCTGATAAATCATCTACCAACGGCAGTTCCTTTTGGAAATATTCCTCAATCACTTCAGGAGATTTTAGTAAATCTGCTTGATAATTCTTTGCGAAGAAGCTCATAAATTCTGAATTTTCCATAAGGTCGCTTATAAGCACTATTAGTTTTACGTCTGCTGTCTTTTGAGCCATACGATTGACTTCCCGAGCAAATGGAACATAGACACTTGAATGTTCTCGCCCGTCCATTTCCTGAGAAATTAATGATAAAGCTTCATTTAATTCTGTTTTGAATAGTTCAATTTCCTCGTCTCTATCAAAATCATTGCTCATCATTTTTGAAGGAGCTTTATTAAGCTTGAGTTGATGTGTAAAATTCAAAAAGGTTTCGGTAATAAAAGCTTGTCTATATTCAACCTGATTGTTGCGGTTTCGCTCCAAATCTAAGATTGATAAAAAGTCTGCACTTTTGATGTTTTTAAGTGATGGCGTATTAGAGCCTGTCACATCTATCAAAGTGGAGCATTGAATGCTTTGCGACACTTCTTCCGAACAGGAATAAAATCCCGTGAAAAATAGCCCAAAAAGGAACAGTTGATACATCTTTTTAACTGGCAATTTCAAAATCGTTGTTTTCATCGTTATTAGTTTTATTGTTAGTAAAAGGATTAATGTCGGTGTAGTTGTCAAAAAGAGTTTCTACCTCCGTATCGTTAATAAATTCATAATCTTTGAGAGGGTTGTTGGAAAAATTAATTTCCTCTGTTGGCATTTCTAAAACTACTCCATCACTTCTAAAAGCGTTGATTTCTTCAATATAGATACCAATAGCTTTTAGAGCCAAGTTTAAAAGTTCTTCCCGTAAATTATATCCAATAGATAAAGTACGATTGTATGCAACTTGATGTTTTTTTAGAGCTTCCTTTTTGGCTTGTAATTCTTTATCTATTTCTGCCATTTGTTTAGTAAAATCTTTACGCACTTTATCTTTTTCAGCACGCTCCAGATTGTGAGCATTTTTAATTTCGTTTTTTAGTTTGGCAATTTTGGCAAGACTCTGAGCAATCAGCTTTTTTAATGCTTTATACTCAGCATTGGCTTGAAAAATTTCTGGCTTAGGGAATAAGTAAATCTTTACTAAAATGAGACTTACGAAGAAGCCAAAATTTATCATTAAAAGCGTAGATTTTGATACGATAAAAGCACCACGCCCAGAGCCAGTTTTCAAACTCTCCATCATTGAAACTCTCAAAACGGCTATACCGTAATACGCTCCTAAGGCGACCCCAACCAATATCCCAATGAAGATGACTTTATTAATTAATTCCATTGATTTATTTTGGAAAATACGGGCTACACCCATTCCCAAAAGAAAAGTGCAAAAAGATATTCCAATGGCTATGATAAGCGAGGTTATAAAGTTTTCGCCTTTCATAAAAAGGAATGCCTTTTGATTAACGAAAGCTTCTGAGGCAAGAATTCCAACAATAAGCAGAACAGAAATTAAAATTGGCCAAAAAACTTTGGTGTATTTCATTTCCTCAAAAACGATTTTATCTTTTTCTACTTTATTCTTTAGTTCCTTTATTTCTTTTTTAGCCTCTTTAACTTGCTTCTTGATAAATTTAGATACTTCTTTCAAAGCTTTTTTCATTGCTTTGTGAAGTCTCTTTTTTTCTTTTTGCAGATTATTAAAGATATTATTGTCTGTATACTCCTTAATGATTTGTTGGTAACGAGTGTATTCTAGTTGGAGTGTGTCCTCTACAAAGCCAAAGAGTTTATTAAAAATCTGACCACAGTTATTAATAATATAAACTACAAAGGCAATTTGTAGAATATTACTATCTGCTTTTGGGGGATTATTTCTGCCAACACTTCTGCCTTTCTCTTTGGCTTTTTTTGTTAACTTTTCTGATGATTTTGCTGTTTCCTTATCAAAGGAAAGTGACTTAGTAAATAATAGATTTTTCATAATATTTCTGTTTTTATTTGTTAATAAATTGTTTCTTTAATACCTATTTCAATAGGTAGATTTGATATAAAAAGAGCCCATTCTTTATCTCTAATATTTGCCCTGTGAGCCAAATAATTAGCTTGTAAAACCTCAATAGCTAATTCCATTTCATAGTCATTTGTGGGCATAGTTTTTAAAATTGAAAGCTTCTCTAGTAGTGGTAAACTGCTATAATAAAAAGATGAAAAAAGTTTACGGGACAGAGAGAATTTATTCTGATTTATTATAAATATCCATCTAGCATTGAATTCTGGGTATGACATTTGAGTTTTCATAATGATTAATTTTAATGATGTTTATGATTTTATTTTTGCTAAAAAATTCAGCACAAATTGTTTTATAGTTTTAAAAAGTTTTATTAATGAATACCTCCTAATATCTGGTGGCATTGCACACTTAAAAGACAAGACAACTAAAAAAGATAACACAAAGAGAAAAGCTCGAAAAGAGAGAGTTGGTTTGGTTTTTTGAATGAGAGTAGTTGAATAAATCATTGCCTAAATATTTAATATTTAAGCAAATATGAAACAAGAAAGGGGCTACACAATAGGATAAATAAGTATCTCATAACTATCTGAATTTACAGTTGAGATAGTTAAGAGGAGCTAATAAAATCTATAATGTTGATTGAACTTATTTATTCTGTTTTGGCAAAAAATATCCTTGATATTTTTCAGAATAAGTACTTTTTATATACGATTCATAAGATTGAATTCTTTGATTTTTTGTTAATGAGGATGGCGGTAAAATTTCTCTAAGTGATACTATAATATTCCCATCCTGAAAAGTTTCAGGGAATGCCAACTCATCTGAATCCTTTAATTGATATATTTCTTTTATTCCTTCTGAACAATTATCCCAACCGTCGTCTCCGTCCACAATTAATTCTACATTAATTACTTCATCAAATTCAAGATGGTTGAATGTTAAATGCTGTATGGTGTCTAATAAATTTTCAGTTCCCCAATTAACTACAAATTCAACCCTAGCTTTAGTTAAGCGTTTTACTTCTGATAATATATAATCAACTCCTTCAATACCTATTAATTCAAGAACTTCTTTCGTAGGACAAGCTTCAGCAGAATGAGGAACATATTGACTAGCAGTAGTTTGCTCAATTATGTCTAGCACAATTTTTTTGTTAAATTTTTCATAATTTGCCATTCAAAGATTAGTTAATAACAATCTACCTTCTACCAAATAAAATTTAAAATGTCAATAGAAAAAAATTACGAAGAATACCAAAATACTTTAAGCGTAGTATTTAAGCATAAGTTTTATGAATGGTATAACAAACAGACAGGATTAACAACAAAACAAGCTGAGACATATTGGAGTAATATTATTAGTGATAGACTTGAAAAGGTTATAGGTAAAGTAGAGAAAGAAGAGGCATATCTCAAAGAATTAAATTTTCATCTAAAATTTGAGAAGTATATAAAATCCAAACTTGGGGAAACATTAACGAAATCTCAAAAAGACAAAATAAAAATATCTAAAGTCAATTATATTCTAGTTTTTATTCATCAGCTACAAAAAATAAAATTAACTAATGGAATTGATGACAAATATGCTCTTTGTTGCGGGTTTGATAGCTACCAAGATTTTAAAAATAAGTATGATACGGGATTAGTAAATGTTTTAGATACAGAAAGTGATATATCAGAAATTTCTGAACATTTATTTAGAAAGCCCTCCCTAAATGCTATACCAGATATAGCTACTGACAAAGCCCCAAAAGCAGTAAAAATAAGAGATTTTTTTAATTCAGATTGTTATTTATATGTTTTTGACCAAAATTCGGCAGATGACAGAAAAAAGGAAGATTATCATTCAAATATTGATGCCTTAGTCTTAGAAAATAAGAATAACGACCTAAAATCTTTCTTTTTACATAATCTTGGAGGAAAAAAAGAACATTATGAAAACGGAGTATTAGATTGGGGAGATAAAGAAAGAAAAACTTTTAATATAAATTTTAATGAGCATAGGCGAAATTTATATATGCGTTTTAACTGTATTAATATTGGAGATGGAATTCCTGAAATTATGATTGGCAAGTATATTTTTTCACTTAATTCTGATAGGCAAGTTATTTCAGGCTCAATAATACTTTCAAAAGAAAAGGAAATAAAATTTAAAACAGCATATAATTATGATTTTAAATACCAAGCAAATAGAACTCATACTCCTCCTGAAGAAATTCAAGAATATTTAAGAGATAAGTTTTATAACTTTCAAAAAGCCCCTAAAAATATTTTTAAAAATTCAGATCTTAAAGAGTGGCTAGAAAATAAGTTTGGGAAAAGCTTTATTAAACAAAATATCATTGAATATGACTATCTAATTACTTATCCTATTAGTTCATTTGATAAAGATAAAAGAGAAGAACTTTTTATTAGTATTGAAAATATTTTACTTAAAGGAATAAAGAAAGAAAGCAAAAGTAAAAAAGAGCTAATTAACAAGCTAAACAAGTACTTTGAAGGAAAGTATCAAAAAGACAGAAACAAATCTAGAATACTAATTTATCCTAAAAATAGGGATGCAGGTTATGACCCAAATGTTGGCGATAATGAAAAGTTTAACCTTGAATTTATTAAATATATAAAACAATCTTCAAACATTATTATAATAGTTCCTCAATCAGAATACTCAAGACCGAGTTCTGTATACACATTTGCTGGTTTTTGTATGGCGCTAAGAAAAAAAGTTTTCATTTTTTATGAAAATGAAAATTTATTGCCTGTGGTGTTTCAAAAAGAATGTAAATCTATAGGAGTTTACACCATTAAGTACGCTGACTTAAATGATATCCCTTTGTACATCAATCGAGAATTAGGTTATATTAAGTCCTAAGAATAAAATTGAAATTGTTTTAGGTAAAAAAACTGAGACGCAAATCTCAACTTTTTAAAGATGAGTAAATGGTTAGGATTAATTATAACTCCAAGATTTGCTCATTATAATCATCCAAAACTTCATTTGGAAGTGTTTTAAGATACACCTGAGTAGTATTTAACCTTGCGTGACCCATCATTTCAGAAATGGCAGTTAAGGGAATATTTTTTAGCATTGCTTGCGTGGCAAAAGAATGACGAGAAACATAGGAGGTAAGATTTGTTTCAATAAAGCATAATTTGGCAATAATTTTCAACTTTTTATTATATCTGGCTCTTGCCCATTTAACATCGTGGTATTTATCAATATCTATTTCTCGTTTGATAATAGGGAAAATAAAATCATCCTTTTTTTTATTATCAGTATAGAAATCAAGTATCTTTTGAAGTTGATGGCTAATTTTAATACTGTACTCTTTGCCCGTTTTTCTACGTGTAAAATGAACTCGCCCATCCATAATATTTGATGGTATTAAATAAGCCATATCAATAAAATTTATTCCATATAAAAAATAACTAATGATAAAGTAATTTCTCGCGTGAAAACACTCGTGATTTTCGTCTAACTTTAAATCAATTATTTTCTTCAATTCTATATTTGAAATGGCTCGTTTTTGAGTTTTTGTTTGCCGAATTTTATAAGCATCAAAAGGATAATATTTCTTTTCTACAACTCCTGCCATTATAGCTTGATTATAAATTGCTCGTACAGTTCTACAATAGACAGATAAACTATTCCAAGAATTCCCTTTAGATAAGTGGTAGGTTTCAAATTTCTTTAGAAAATCATAATTAATTTCGCGGAAATCTAAACTGGATTTATTATGAAATGTCTTTAATACACCAACTATTGTTGCATAGATTTTAGCGTTCCCAAATCGCCCTGCTTTATTTAATTCAGAAACTAAGTTTTCAGTATAAGTAAAAAAATCAGAGTTGGTTTGATAACCCGTTATGATTTTCTTCAGTTGTGCTATGGAGTGTCCGTTTAAAGTACCCTCTTCATCAAGTTTATTTATTTTATCAAAAATAAGTGTCTTTTTTTTCTGAAGTTGATTATTCAGTCTAGTAATAGAACTAACACCTTTGTAAGTTTTTTTAATACGTCGGTTTCTAATATCCCAATCTGAAATGTTTACAGACAACCCTGTTGAAATAGGTAATGTTTTTCCTAAATGGCTTAATCGAAAAATTATTGGAAAAGAGCCATCTTTTTTAGATCTTCTTGTATCTTGCGTTAGTACAATACTTGTTTTCATACTACAAAGATACAATTATTTGCACTTAATTTGCACTTAAATAATGAATCTAAATGATTTAAAATGAATCTAAATGAATATAAAAAGCTGATTAACAGTATGTCTAAAGTTAGTCTATGATAAAATAATGCACAAAACGCCTGCCTGTCACGCAGGGGGTCGCGAGTTCGAGTCTCGTCCAGACCGCAACTAAAACGTTGTGTTGAGTCCTTTAAATAGGGCTAGGTTTATGTAGTTAAACCGATGAGAAGCTTTTCCATTAAGGAGAGGCTTTTTTTGTTTCTAGTCAATCCTTATCTAAAACACCAACTTGCTATCTTATTTTGCCTAAAAAGGTGTCCCTATAGGTGTGCAAAAATTCTTCAGGGTGTGCAGTCTTATATGCTACGTAAAATCAGTGAAAATCCCTAATCCAACTAATAAGATAATAAATGACCAAGAATAAACCTTATTAAAAAGAATTCTTAGCTAGAATATTAAGTTTAGAGTCTCAAAACATTTGCTATATAAGTGATATTAATCATAGTAGCTTAAATTCTTTGTTAATACTTTAGATACTTCTTTAAAAATGACTAAAGATTCGAAATAATTTAAAGGATTTTAGAGATTAAAAATAAACCTTAATCAAAATTGAAAAATGGAATTTAAAGAATTATTAGAAAAGGCAACAAAAGGAGATGCAAATGCACAAAAAGAACTTGGATATTATTTTGAGCATGGGCAAGATGTTGAACAAGATTATAAAGAAGCTTTTAAATGGTACAAAAAAGCTGCATTACAGGAACATATTATTGCCCAATTCAATCTGGGGCTTTGCTATTTTAATGGACGAGGGGTAAAAGAAAACCTTGGAGAAGCTGCTAATTGGTTTAAAAAAGCAGCTTTGCAAGGAGATGCCTACGCTCAATTCTTATTAGGAGTTTGTTATGAAGTAAGGCAAAATTATAAAGAAGCATTCAATTGGTACACAAAAGCGTTTAAATTAGGATTGAGCGATTCAAAAGCTTTTAAAGAGTTAAAAGACAAATTAATAGAAATCTATATTAACGGCTTTGGCTGTAAACGTAATTATGACAAGGCTATGGAAATCTTTCAAACAACGAATTAAAATAATATATATAAACAACGATTTAACATGAGAATTCTCTTTATTATAATTAGGATATTAATTATTGTGTTTTTCTTGCTCTACAATATAATGGAATTTCCACCAAGATATGTTGTGGCAGATGAAGTGCCAGTTTCAATGAAAGTTGATGTTAAGGATGGAAAAGAAATAACTGTCAATGCGATTTACACCTGGGAACAGGATTCTTGGAATATTTTGCAGGTCTTTCACTTCTTTCCCTCAAAGCGCCAACTTATGGTGTATAACAAAGAACAAGACCTAAAATGGACATTAAAAGAAGAATACAAAGATAAAATTTCTCCAACAATGCCAATTCAGTTTAATATTCCCATGTGGAAATATTGGCTTGCAACGATATCTATTTTATTGATAGTATTATTATTAGTAATAGTATCTCAAATTCAGTCTTTTTTCGAGAATTTATCAGCCTATAATCGTGCTAAAAAAAATGACACTTTTAATTCTTATAAAGATTTCTTAATCTTATACAATGCTCCTGACTTCCTAAGAAAAAAAGCAAAGCAAAGACTAAAGAATAAAATTGGCACATACAAAAAATTCTTACAAGTTGTTACACTGAAAACTTCCGGAGAGTTAAAAGAAGTTATTTTTAAAATAATTGATTCGATTGGTGATTCAGGGAATGTTGATGTAAATGTACAATTTGAACCTGATATAAAAGTTTTGCCTCAAAGTAAATTCCTTATGCAAAATGTAAAAATGTTTGAGGAGTTACCAAAACCTAATCAAAAAACTTTTTCAAAATGGAGAGAAATTTTACTAAGAGATTCAAATTTAACTTGGAGTAGTCAGGAATTGGGATTATTGTTCACTAAAACCCCGGATATTGAAAAGGCAATAAAAATGGTGGAGTTAAAGAAAAATGGATTAAAACTTGAATCAGAATATAACTATGCTGATGTCACAAAATTCTTTACCAAAGGTTTAACAAATGACAGGCAACAATTATTTGTGCACTATTTAAATAATCTATTTGAGGGCATTTTTCCGGAAAGGATAATAAAACTTAAAAAGGACTGTGACTCATCAATTACTTTCCATGTAAAAAGTATATTTAGAAATAAAAATTCGTATCGATGGTGGGAAAAGGATAAAGTATATGCCTTAACAAAAAGGCCTCTACTGCCTGATGTAGAATGTTCGTGGGAATTTTACATAAGCATAAAAGATGTGAAAACTTTAAAAACAACATTTGTTTCAAACACAATTTCTTCCACAACAGATTATCCTCTCTACCATGGAAAACAAGACTTGGAAAAGGTGTATATGTTTGGATTTACAAGTGCTTTTGCAAAATTTGGTGAAGAAATTGCTGAAGCATTTGGAATGTACCAACGCAGCTCATTAAGTAAAACAAAAAGTCCTTTATCCCCTATAGAAGTTTATACCTCTTTTGAGGATACCTTTAATGACTATCTCTTTGAACAAGCGGGTGATTTGCCAGAAGCCTTAATTGAAGAATTTTTTGGCGAATATGAATCTTCATTAGAAGGACTGTTAATTAGTGCTGAATATACAGAACAACTGATTATGGGTGTACAAAGTGCTATTTCAGAAGGTTTAGAAATTGGTTCTTTTCTAGGGGATGTTATTCTCGGTGCTTTGTCGAGTGAAGATTCTTAATAACAATTATATTATAATTCACTCCAGCACGCTCAGTAGCCAACTAAAACGTTGTGTTGAGTCCTTTAAATAGGGCTAGGTTTATGTAGTTAAACCGATGAGAAGCTTTTCCATTAAGGAGAGGCTTTTTTTGTTTTAGGGAGATTCTTTATTAAAACCCTATTTTACTTCAGAGGTGCCCCTTATATGTTTAGTTGATTAATTAGTAATAAATACTGTTGTTTCTTGGTGTGGGTTCGGGTCTTATCTAGACTTGTACTATGTAGTCCTTTTTCAATATTCATTTTAAATTACTAGGAGTAAGCTGGAAATGGTGTAAAAAAGATATTTAATGTTTTAAATAATTAGTCTCAATACTGATTTTTATCATTTTCTTTAATAGGTGCCAATTGTAACTTAGTAGCTACATTTTTATAAATTTTTAAAAAAAGAATAATGAAAAAAATTGTATTCCTCTTAGCCCTAACTATCTCATTTATTTCTTGTAAAACAGAAACTAAAAATGTTGAAGGAGTAAAAGAAACAAAAGCTATAGAAATTCCAATGTTAGCTATTGGTGAATTTGACACAAAAGCTGGTGAGTTTGTGAACAAAGAAATTCAAATTAACGGTATTGTAGATCACGTTTGTAAACATGGTGGTAAAAAAATATTAATGGTTAACGATGAAGGTGATGTTCATGTAACTTCTGATGAACGTTTTGATGAAGCTTTAGTAGGAAGTGAAATTACATTAACAGGTGTTGTAGTTGAAGAAAGAATAGATGAATCTACTTGTTTGCAAATGGAAGAAAATTTCATTAAAAGTCATTCTGAAGGAAAAACTAGTGAAGAGCAATTTAAAGAGCAACAAGAACATATTCAACAATATAGAGATGAAATGAAAGATGAAAATAAAGCTTATATTTCAAACTATTCGTTAAAACATGTAAACCATTCAATAGTAGAATAGTTTAATATGGCTATGAAAACAGTACGGAAATGGAGTAGAATACTTCATAGGGATATTGGCTTCTTTTTTATTGGAACAACGCTAATTTATGCTATTTCTGGTATTGCTTTAAATCATATGAGTGATTGGAACCCTAATTATTCAGTTGAAATAAATGACTTTAAAACTGAATTAAATTTAGAAAAAAGCACTACTACAAAAGAGAATGTTTTACAATTATTAGATAAAATTAACCATAGAAATAATTATAAGAGCCATTACTATCCAGACACGGATAATATAAAAATTTTCCTAAAAGGGGGTTCTTCAGTAATTGTAAACACACAATCTGGAAATGGATTTGCTGAGTATTTAAAAAAACGTGTCCTTATTTTTGAAACAAATTATTTGCATTACAATCCAAATAGAATTTGGACTTGGTTTTCAGATATATATGCCGGAGCACTTATTTTATTTGTAGTAACTTCTTTTTTTATTACAAAAGGGAAGAAAGGCATAATTGGGCGAGGCGGAATTTATATGCTTTTGGGAATTATAATACCAATACTTTTTTTAATGTATTATATGTAAATTACTCTGCTCTTTTGTTCTTTTCATTAATAAAATTAAAAGCAAGCTTATGACGTATATTGTTCATTGCTTCTTTATCACCATAATAAGTTTAAAACAAGGTAACTCTAACAAATAGAAAAATAATCGTATAAAACCTTAGTAACAATAACATTAGCAATTGCAACTATTAAATAATCGAAATTATGTCAAGAACAAGCAAACTTTATTTTTTCATCTTTTCAATATTTTTTTTTCTATTAAACATTTCTATTTATGCACAAAGAGTTGATCAAAAATGGCATGATGATTTATCGTGTAGAAGTGAAACAGCTATTCTAGAGCTAACCGATGAAACTTATGATGTCAAACACTATCATATCGATGTAGAAATTAGCATTTCCGTAGAGTATATTAAAGGATCTGTTTTTATAATTGCTGATGCAGTTGATAATATATCGTCAATTACCTTAGACCTAGATAATGCCTATACTATAAATAGTATTGATGGAGCTTCGTCTTTTACTTTTAGTGATAATGAAATAGTAGTAACCCTTGAAAACCCTGT
>Ga0164313_10000761_pt1 | contig 26977 bp, 23 predicted proteins | sample GuaBasSedimGuay4_FD_113735 | JGI IMG/M metagenome (GOLD analysis project Ga0164313, IMG submission 113735) | Subseafloor sediment microbial communities from Guaymas Basin, Gulf of California, Mexico - Guay4, Core 4569-4, 0-3 cm | ecosystem: Environmental > Aquatic > Marine > Hydrothermal vents... | reverse complement strand
GTCAATCATGGCACGCATCCACTGCACCTCGCCGGCGAGATCGCAATAGTGTGTGCCGTTCCTGACACAGGCTGCGACCAGCTCGCTGCCATAACTGGCGTACGGGCCGACGGTCGTCAAAACGACACGGGTGCTTTCGGTGAGTTTCTGCAACGACGCTTCATCATGACTGTCAGCGATAATCATGGGCGGTTGTTGGTTACTGCCGGGTACTTCAGCCAGAACGGATTCCAGTTTCGAGCGATCGCGCCCAGCGACGGCCCAGCGCAAATCGCCACCCAGCGGATACTTTTTTACCAGGTACTCAACTACCAGCCGGCCGGTGAATCCCGATGCCCCCCAAACCACCAGGTCGTATTGTCGTTGTGAATTGACTGAGTCAGCGTGCATAGGTTGAGGGTAGACCCGCCGCTTTGTCGATACAACTGAATTTAAGCTGGCACCGGACTGGGTGACGCGTAATAATTAGCGATTACTGTGTGAGATCGGACACGGATATTTTTATGACAGCACTTTATGGTGCCTGTCCAAACAAACCGGGAACCAGAAAATGATCAGAATCAAACATCGATTCGTGCTTTTGAGCGCAATGACACTGCTCGCCTGTCTTGCAGCTTGCAGCGATTCGTCCAAAACAAGCGCTCCGGCGTCCGCCCTGGTTGATGAGGACGGGATTCTGAAATTTGTTCCCGCTGATACGCCATATCTTGTAGCGACGCCCGGTGATCTTTCGGATGATGTTATTGATATCCTGGAGCCTCAGCTGGACGTTGTGTTACATGCGTATCACAAGTTAATGCTCGGTATTATCGATGCCCAAATGGCTGAAGCCGCGGAAGATGAAAGCGACACTGAAGATGAAAGTGAAACTGAATCCGACGCAGGGAACATCGAAGAATATATGCCGATAATCGACGAGCTTGGCAGCCTGATGTCTGTCGAGGGATTGCGTGCGGCGGGAATCAATCGCGATTCCGACGTGGCGTTTTACGGCATGGGGCTATTACCGGTTTTACGAGTATCGTTGGCAGACGGAGTCCTGTTTGAAGCCGCGCTGTCGCGTCTTGAAGAAAAGGCCGACTCGGAAATGAGCGTCGCCGAAATAGACGGGCACTCGTATCGCTATGCCGAAGATGAAGAAGCGCGCTTCATTGTCGCGATCATTGACAATAATCTGATTATGACTGCGGCGCCGGCGACCTTAGCCGATGCGCAACTGAAAAAGGTGCTGGGAATAACGTTGCCGGAACAAAACATCGCTGCGTCCGGAGCGTTGCAGAAGATGGCCGATAAACACGGATTCATCGACTACATGATCGGCTTTGTGGATGTGGAACGTATAGTTGCAACATTCATTGACGAACCCGCCGGGATCGATAGTGAATGGCTGTCACTCATGGAATATGACTCGACCGCGCTGTCCGATGTTTGTAAAAGTGAAATTCGCTCAATGTCCGGTGTGATGCCACGTGCACTAATGGGATATACAGCGCTAAACACTGAAGAGATGGCCACTAAAGCCGTCCTCGAATTGCGTAGTGACATTGCAGCGGGCGTCGCTTCACTGACTGGCGCCGTTCCGGGGCTGGGTAGCGAGCAGGGCGGCTTGTTGTCGTTCGGCATGACCCTGGATTTGCTGGCTGCACGTGAATTTTATACGGCTCGATTGGATGCACTTGAAGCGGAGCCATATCAGTGTGAATTATTTGCGGAGATGCAGGGAGGCGTCGCGCAAGGCCGGGAATTGCTCAATCAGCCGGTGCCACCGATTGTTTACGGACTCCAGGGATTTCTCGCCGTCATCGAGAACATAGAAGGCATGGACATGCAGAACAATCAGCCACCCACCTCTATGGATGTGAGATTGATGGTGGCAACGGACAATGCTGAGGGACTTTTGGCAATGGGTTCGATGTTCAGTCCGGAGCTTGCGGCGCTTGAAATCAAGCCCGACGGTGAGCCAGTGAAACTCGAGATAGCTCAAGTCGTTGCAACTACCGGCCAGGACGTTTACCTGGCGATGTCAGACACGGGTCTTGCCATTTCCGTTGGCGAAGGAATGGAGCAGAAATTGAGTTCCATGCTGAATGCCACGGTCGCAGATCCTGAGCCGTTCATGTCGTTAGAAATGGATGCTGCGCGCTATTACAATTTTGTTGGCGCAACGATGACTTTAAATTCCGATGGACAAGAACCGGCACCGCCTGAAGTTCAGGAAGCGATGCAGGAAATTATGGGTGTCATGGAAGAAATGTTTGAACGCATGTACTTCGATGTGAACTACACGGAGCATGGAATCGAGATGTCCTCGAAGGTCACGCTAGCTGAATAAATTGTGTCAGTGACGCAAACAGATGTCGTCATTGTTGGCGGTGGCCTGGTGGGGCTTGCAACCGCGATGCATTTGCAGGAAATGCAGCCGCGATTAAAGATCAGTCTGTGCGAAAAAGATGATCACGTCGCCGCACAGCAATCCGGGCACAATTCAGGCGTTCTGCATGCAGGCATCTACTATCAACCGGGATCACTTAAGGCCCGGTTATGTGTAGAGGGTAAACAAGCCCTCATCGCTTTCTGTGAGCGCCATGCAATTGCCGTGATTCGTTGCGGCAAAGTTATCGTCGCTAATACTGAGGCGGAATGTAATCAACTTGAACTTCTACACGATCGCGGCACGGAAAACGGTGTAGCGGATCTCGCGATCCTGTCGCAACAGGAATTGGGCCAGGTTGAACCGCATGTTCGTGGTTTGAAAGCGCTGCATTCACCACATTCAGCAATTGTCGATTACCGGCTCGTTGCACAAGCGTTGGCAAAAGATTTTCAGGCGGCTGGCGGCAAGGTCTGCCTGCAGACAGAATTCGTTTCTGCCGGTCCACTCAACGGCAGGCGACGCGTCGTTACGAGCAGCGAGGAATTCGATACCCGATTGATCATTAACTGTGCCGGATTGCAGGCCGATTTCGTCGCGCAGAGCATGGGTACCGATCCGGGACTGCGGATAATTCCATTTCGTGGCGAGTTTCTTGGGTTGGATCCGGCTCGCAGTCACCTGGTTAAGGGGCTAATTTATCCGGTGCCGAATCCGGGCTTGCCGTTTCTTGGTGTACATATCACGACGATGGTCAACGGAACGATCGAGGTAGGTCCAAACGCGATCCTGGCAACCCGGCGGGAAGGTTACCAACTCAAGGACTTTTCGCTTAAGGAATTCGCAAACACACTGTCTTACCCGGGTTTCTGGCGTCTCGTGGCACGTAATTTTGCTCCCGGCGTTGCTGAGATCAATCGCACCTTGCGAAAAAGCGTGTTTGTCGAAAATGCCCGCCAACTCGTGCCGGAAATAGCTGCCGGGGATTTAACGCCATTGCGGGCCGGCGTACGCGCAATGGCTGTAGATCGAAGCGGCAACCTGATCGATGACTTTCGCATTGAAGAGGCGCCGGGCGCTATTCATGTGTTGAATGCACCGTCGCCCGCAGCGACATCGTCGCTAATGATCGGGAAATTCGTTGCGAGCAAAGCAGAACTACGCATCAATGCGGACTAGTCGGAATGCAACAAAAGGTTTAGATTGAGAGAGTCGGGTCATGAACTCCAAATACAAAGCGTTGTAAATAATGAAATATCTGATTTTGCTTATTGCTGTATTTTCCTTCGCCCACGCTTCCCTCGCCGCTGGCAGCGGTGCGGACGCCGTAGTCCTGGTCAGTATCGATGAGATTCGTGAGGGGAAAGGCGACCTGTCTGCCCAACAGACCGTGTCGGCCGGGCAACCTGATGTGGAGGTTTTGTCCACTTTCGCAGCAGCAGGCTACGTAGCCGTAGTGGATTTACGGACAGACAAGGAAGACCGCGGCTTCGATGAACCGGTAACCGTAATGGGACTCGGCATGAGTTACGTCTCAATGCCAATCGACAGCGAGGTCGACATAAATTACGAAAAGGCAGCAGAACTCGACAAGATCCTCTCCGGTTTCAACGGCCCGGTCCTGGTCCACTGCGGCAGCGGCAACCGCGTAGGTGCTCTCTTTGCACTAACAGAAAAAGCCAACGGCGCAACCAACGAAGAGGCCATAGCCGCTGGCAAAACCGCCGGCATGACCCGCCTGGAACCAGAAGTCATAAAAGTTCTGAACGCGAATTAGAACCGATATCTGGCACAACATCCGGTGAGGATCGAACCAATCGCGCCCAATAAACCTGCTATAGCAGCAATACTTCGCCGTGCGTTTAGCGGGTCAATAACAAAAATTGTTGATAGGCGTTTCACGAGAGTCCCTGGCACCTTCGCAAAAAAATTGCCCTCGATGTGGGCGCGTAAGAACTGAAGGCCCCCTCTCGCAATAGAGATCAATCTTCGGGTGGTGATGATAATTCCGCAGTCACTTCAGACATTGAGATCATAAGGTGGCGCTCGTCGACTTTCGATGGGCGAAAGCCGCGTTTGGCATAGAACTCTGCGGAGTCATCGTCAAGCGCATGAACCATGATCCCCTTGATGCCGATGTGTTCGGCTGCCTGAGCAATGCGCAGTATGGCATCGCGTAATAGTGCGGAGCCTACGCCTTGCTGTTGCATGCATTGGTGCACCGCCAGGCGCCCGATCAGGGCCATCGGAACCGGATCAGGAGCATTTCTTCCAATCTTCCGAGTTGCTTCCTGGCGGCGGACCGAGCCGGCGCTAATAGCGTAGAAGCCGGCTACCTGGCCATCGCCATCACAAATAACGAATACTTTTGAATCCCCAGTGGTATTGCTCTTGAGTGCCTGGTTATTCAACCAATCGTCAAGTGAATCCCGGCCACAGACGAATTCCGCAATGCGGTGGTTGCGGTTTAATTCCTCGGGTTGGGTAAGAGGCAGCTGACTAAAATCCTTAGACCGCGATCAATCCCATGGGGCGGCAGTATGGAGGAGCTTGTTAAGCGCCTTGTTAGGACTTGGCGGCGAATCAAGAGCTTTCATGAAGGCGTTAAACTGATCACCGTTGAGTGCAAAATTTGTTTGACTTGCCTCAATTTGTTCAGCTTCTTTAAGAGCAGCGCGCAGCACAAACTGTGACGTCTTGACCCCACTAAGGTCAGCGCCTCGCTTGATTCGCTCTTTATCCTCTTTCCTGAGGCGGAGCTGCATATTTTCTGCTGCGGTTGCCATCTTTCTCTCCTTTCTCGGGTTCTGTAACTGAACCATGCACATAGCATGCGTATTTGTCATGACATTGTCAATACAATATAGTGGAGGCTTTCATTGTCGAACCCGGCCACAGTACTGTGAGCGCTCCACCAGGTGAGTGCCTGAAAACAGTGCGCGGCGCTGCCTATTCAGCAGTTTCAAGGGCGGCAACCCATTGTCTCGGTCACTGACACTCAATGTGATACATGTCTCATTTCTGTAATCGTTTGGAATCATACTCTCGAATTTGTTTCGAATATTTCGAATATGCTGTATATTTCCAAATGGAGAAAGGAGAGACAAATGGCATCTACAGAACAGTTATTGCCCGACCTGCCGAGCGAAGAAGATGTAGCGCTGGCGCGGGAAACGGGTCGCAAGATCGCCGCGGTGATAGGCCAGGGCGACACAGCGCAGCTGTGCGTCCACGATGGTGACGATCGCATCGTGGTCCCGATGAAAGCAATGAAGTTGCTTGCGGAGATTCTGAATCAGATGGCACAGGGAAATGCGTTCGCACTCATGCCTGTGGGATACATGCTGACCACGCAGCAGGCGGCTGATCTGTTGAATGTGTCGCGTCCGCACTTCGTGAAGCTCTTGGAACAAGGCGAGATCCCGTTCAGCAAGGCGGGTCGCCACAGACGTGTGAAGCACGAAGATCTCGTCACATACATGCAGAAGATTGACGTAGAAAGCAACGAGGCCATGGTCGCCCTTACCAAGCAGGCGCAAGAGCTGGATATGGGATATTGATTGTCGAATTTCACTGTCATTTACGATGCATGCGTCCTGTATCCGGCCCCGTTACGCGACCTGCTAATCAGACTGGCGCGGACGCGGCGTTTCCGTGCCAGGTGGACAGCTGACATCCACAACGAGTGGATTGAAGCGGTCCTTAAGAACCGCCCTGACTTGAAGCGTGAACAGCTGGAGCGAACAGTCGATTTGATGGAAAAGGCAGTTCCCGGATCACAAGTGACAGGGTACGAATCACTGATTGACGGGCTTGAATTACCGGACCCAGATGACCGCCACGTACTCGCAGCTGCGATTCGTTGTGGAGCCGCAGCAAGTCATCACGACCAACCTGAAGGACTTCCCTAAAGAGCAGCTGGACAAGTATGAGACGCTGGCGATTCACCCGGACGATTTCATAATGGACCTGGCTGACCTAGAGCCGCAGCTGCTGGAGATAATCGCCAAACAACAGCGCGCCAATTTGACCAACCCACCTATAGGGGCACAGGAGTTCGCTGATAACCTAGAGCACATTGGTCTGCCGCAGGTCGCAGCGTTTCTCGGGGGCCGGATCGACTTGATCTGACAGCTCCCTTCAGCGCCGCACAGATTAACGAGGTCTTTGTCGGCTTCCAGACGTATCTATACGCAGATTAAGGGAGTGCGAAGGGATGGCGCGATTGCGCAAATAGAAATCTGAAATCCTCTGATCCGGCGAAGCAGATAGAAGCCCAAGCTGCGAGTTGTGTGTAGGGCCGATTGTGGGGTCTCTCAGTAACTCATCCTTAAGTTACTGAAAACCACAACAATTGGTGGAGGCGGCGGGGATCGAGTGCCGTGCCTGCAGCCCTTTACCTTAGCCATTTCGGTCGCACTCGTGCCGGCAGTTACACACATATCTACACACAAGCAGGTCGTGCTGGGCGCTCCGCCGAAATATATTCTTGATGCCCAAAGTAGAACTTGAGGCCGATGCCGCCTTTATCACGGCATCGGCATCCTCGGCACGTCCGCTTTGCGCTCGAGAGCGGCCGTAGTTCTGCTACGATTGAGGCATTGGGAACTTCTGCAGATGACCCAATATAGACATATGCGAATTGAAAATTTCACTATTAAATGGGGCACTTTCGCAAGAAAGTCATTTGTTAAGAATGATGAAACACACATGGCGTATCTGCTTGGTCTGCACTGTCCTGGTTTCCTGTGCTACACCTTACTCGGAGCCAAGTTCTGGGCCAATCGCACACTTTATTGTGAAGAACGAGACAAGCGCCGCCGTTACACAACTTTTCGAAGATGAGAATTGCACAAAACATAGAAATGGGGGGTGGATTGGCCCGGTTGGAGTGGGAAAGCCTTTCACGAGTATAAAAAAGGAACGCAACTTTGACGTCAGTGCGGATGTTCCGATCGTGGTTCAAATGTTTTGGTATGACGGGTACGGAAGCGAGTGCGGCCAAGCTTTCGCGGTTACGCCAAAGCCAGATTATGAGTATAAATTTGTCTTTTTTTACGCAGGTGGACTCTGCGAACTCGCAGGGTACTCGCGAGAGTTTGCAACAGACGAGTTTGTGATTATGAGTGAGCCTGAAGCGAAGCCAGTTCGCGTTTGTGCGCCATGATTCCTAACAAATCGCTCTGCTGGTCGCTTATGGCTGAACCCGGTCCTTCGTCAAGCAATGATTTCAACCTCGCGAACGACTGCTTTGGGCTGAAGCCGCCGCTCGATCCAGGCGGTTATCATTCGATCCGGATAACTGTCTTCCGCGACGCAGGGCGGACCTTTTGCGCAATCTGAGCGATCAGTTGTTCGTCGTGCAGATTGTGTCGGACATCCTCGGAATGCGAACACGCACAAAGTGTGCCTGGCGTTCCGAAGGCTGATAGGCTGAGCCACACGTTGCGAAGCGCCCGCGTCACCAGTTGCACTGGTGACGCGGGCCGCAACGCCACGAACCACGCCGTTCCTGGATTGATTTTTCGGGTTACCCAGGGGTGATCTATTATGATAATGGCGAAATTTGTTCGGTTTTTAGACGCGGCTACTGCGCAAAAAGTAGCAACAGGGCGCTTCAGGATCTCGTTTCAAGCGCCGCGATCAATGATCGCGGGTCCATCTTCAACTCAGCCGTTTTTTCTTGCGGCAATGCCAGGCTCATAGTTTGAACTGGCTTTCAACTTAAGTGGTATTGGGTTTGGCAGGCGATGCTTGTCTCGATCCGGTTTACCGCATCTTCAACCAAGCAGTTCATCTAACTGCATCAATAAACAGGAGGTATTTGAAAACAAAAGTTAACTCAGGCCCTTAAGGCCATGTTGGACAATTGTCCGGGCTCTATCCATCAGGAAATCCCGGCATGCCTGCGATCAGGCAGGTTCAGAGACGGGGCTGGTGTCCCACGACCATTACCACTTCGGTGGGCTTGCAGATAATGCTGCAAGCGGTCAGATTCACTCACCAATTGTGAGCAACACCATTTACTCTGAATCAACCAACATTGACAAATAGACCATAAGTACTTCGACGGGGCCGCCAGAAAAATGCGGCCCCGACGGAGCACTGCTGGGTCACAATCCCTTGCTCATGCGGATTGCTTCGATTTGCTGCTGATAGCCACAACATCGGCGCCCGCCTTCAAGCTGTCCAGATAATCTGCCCAAAACTGCATCATTTCCTGGCGTTGGGGCAGATAGGAAGCATGGTTGTACGCTGACCGGACCTTATTGCGTTCCGCGTGCGCGAGTTGCTTTTCGATGATGTCTGGTGCGAAGCCCAGCTCGTTCAGCCGGGTGGATGCCATCGCCCGGAAACCGTGGGCAGTCATCTGGTCCTGCGCATAGCCCATCCGTCGCAGGGCTGCGTTAAGCGAATTATCCGACATACACGTTGACCTGCTTCTGATCGAGGGAAAGACATAGCCTGATTCGCTGCCAGTTAAGGGATACAAATCGTCAAGGATAGCGACAGCTTGATCCGCCAACGGTACGACGTGCTCAACGCGGAGTTTTGTTCGATTGGCCGGAATGCGCCATTCGCTTGCCTCGAGGTCAAATTCGTCCCAGGTAGCCGCCCGCAGTTCGCCAGGTCTGACAAACACCAGGGGCGCCAGCTTGAGAGCAGCGGAGACAGAATGAAGCCCTGCATAGCCATCGATGGCCCGCAACAATTCGCCGATCCTCTTGGGCTCTGTAATGGTGGCAAAGTTCTGGGCATTGACCGGGGCCAGTTGCCCAGCGAGAGTTGCTGCAATGTCTTGTTGAGCCCTGCCCGAGCCAATCGCATAGCGCCAGACGCGACCGCAGGCAGAACGAAGTCTGTGGGCCGTATCAAAGCTGCCTTTGTGTTCAACGCGCCTCAATACGGCCAGCAGTTCGGCTGCTGTGATCGTGGCGATTGGCTTCTTGCCGAGGTACGGAAACACGTGCAGCTCGAAGCGGCGCAGCGTCGTCGCTGCCGCGCCCGTGGTCTGCATCTCAAGAAACTCAGTAGCGATGGCTTTGAGGGTCTCGGGCGAGGAGGCGGCATTGCGCTCTGCTTTTCTGGCCAGCGACGGATCAATAGGAGGATCAGCTGCCAACAGCCTGCGTGCATCGTCTCGCTTCTTGCGAGCCATCTTCAAGCTGGTGTCCGGATACGTGCCCAGCCCAAGCATCATTTGCTTGCCAGCAAAGCGGTATCGTAGTCGCCACCACAAGCCCCCTGAGGGCTGTACCTGCAGTATCAATCCGCCACCGTCGGCGAGATTAAATGCCTTTTCAGCGGGCTTAGCGTGGTCTATGTGCTTCTGACTGAGTTTGTTGAGTTGCCGCACTTGTGTGTAACTCTAAAAGTGAAAGTGGAGTTACACACAAAGTTACACACAAAGGGAGGCGGTTGCAATCGGACCAAATAAAGCCCTGTAGGACCTCGATTCTCGTAAAAACAGTCACTTACGAGTTAATCAAGAGTCCTACAGAACCTTGTCGGACCCTCTCGGATCCTGTATTGGTGGAGGCGGCGGGGATCGAACCCGCGTCCGCAAGTCCTCCGCTACGAGGTCTACATGCTTATTCCGTCTTTAATCTCATCGCAGGCTACCCGACGGGCAGGGAAGACCTGAAACCAGCTCAGTTCGGATTTAACGGTCTAAGTACTGAACAAACTCTCGCCGCGGTCTTGTGTAGGTGACCCCTGGGATCCGGCCGCACAAGCACGAGCCGGGCAGAGGGCGTTGAGCTGGTTTTTAAGCAGCTAGCGCGTAGTTGTCGTCGTTGGCAACTATAAGTGTTACAGCTGGTTTTACGAGGTAATCTGTCCCTCGGCATGCACCCGGAGTTTCGCAACCCACGTCGAATCCAATTCGCCCCCAAAGGTGACGGGACAAATGTCCCGTGTGAGTAGTGTAGGGGCGTTCGGCAAAAAAACAATCAATACGCCTGCAATTTTTAGAAAATGGTCCTTGCTTCTAAAACAGTAGCGGCGTAAAATTCCTGCTATCAATTTAGAAGCAAACCCGTGAAATCGCTATGGCACAACGAGTTCAGAATCTCCGGCGGGCGATAACCACGACCTCGATGGAGCATGCGCTGTCTCTGGCAGGGCGTCGCTGGGCGTTTAGAGTGGTCTGGGAATTACGCGTTGGACCCCTTAATTTTCGCGCCTTACAGGCTGCGTGCGGGGACCTCTCGCCCAGCGTGTTGCAGCGCAGGCTGCATGAATTAAGGGGCCTGGGAGTCGTTGAGAAAATACCGCAACTGGGCTACCGCCTGAGCTCCTACGGCGAACGCCTGTTCCAGGTTCTTGCACAGCTCGACAAATGGTCTGTGGAACTGCCGGAGTAACTCGCCTGCTAGTAATATTTAACATTAAGAAAGAAAGATAACTCTTTGTAATTATTGGTTAGAAGACTTAAGGATACGCGATTTTTGTCGTTTCCAGTCACGGTCTTTCTCGGTTGCTCTTTTGTCGTGCTGCTTCTTGCCTTTGGCCAGGCCAATATCCAGTTTTACCCTGCCTTTGCTCCAGTGCAGGTTTAACGGTACCAGCGTATAGCCTTTTCTTTCGACCGCACCGATCAGGCGATCGAGCTCAAGGCGATGCATCAGTAGCTTTCGTGTACGGGTCGGGTCCGGTTTTATGTGCGTGGAGGCTGTGCTCAAAGGCGAGATGTGAGCGCCCAGCAGCCAGGCCTCGCTATTGCGTATTTGAACGTAGCTTTCGGTCAACTGGCCGCGGCCGGCGCGCAGGGCCTTAACCTCCCAGCCCTCGAGCGCCAGGCCCGCCTCGAACGTATCTTCCACGAAATAGTCATGTCGCGCTTTCTTGTTAAGCGCGATTTTGCCTGTGGCAGCTGCTTTTTCTTTCTTCTTGTTCATTTAACTTCGCAAATTGTATCTGGTACTCAGAACGGGCCGCGATTATACGGCAGTCAGTCTGTTGTCAGGGCTATGAATTTGATCCAGAATCCCGGCATCAAGTCTGTCCGAAGAGCAGAATGTTAAACGAAGAAGCAGCCACAAAGGCGCCGCGAACATCTTTGCACGGTCACTGGTCTTCCCGCATGGCCTTCATCCTGGCCGTTACGGGATCTGCAGTTGGTCTTGGCAACATCTGGAAATTTCCGTATATCGCGGGCGAAAACGGTGGCGGCGCATTTGTGCTCGTGTATCTGCTTTGTGTTTTTCTCATTGGTTTGCCGGTAATGATGTCGGAGATCCTGATCGGCCGGCGTGGCCGCAGAAATCCGGTCGCAACCATGGCGTTGCTCGGTGAGGAAGAGGGGCATTCGCGCCGCTGGCGTTGGGTCGGTGCCCTTGGGATTCTCACGGGAATACTGATCCTGTCGTACTACAGCGTGATTGCGGGATGGACGCTTGCGTACGTGCAAAAAAGCATCTTCGGCGTCTTCGCCGGTGCCACGGCGGCACAGGTCGATGCAGTTTTCAAAAATTTCACCGGCAGCTGGTTTGCCGTAGGCATTGCACACACGTTGTTTATCGGTTTCACGACGCTGGTTGTGGCACGCGGTGTCGAACGCGGCCTTGAGCAGGCCGTCAAATTCATGGTGCCATCGTTACTGTTGCTCATGCTGGCGTTGCTTGGTTACTCGATTTCATCCGGAAGCTTCGCGGCCGGATTATCATTTCTCTTTTTACCCGATTTTAGTGCGCTTACATGGGACGGCGTGCTGGCCGCAATGGGACAGGCATTTTTCACTCTCAGCCTGGGCATGGGTGCGGTGATGGCCTATGGCGCGTATTTGCCGAAGGAAACGTCAATCGCCGGTGCATCCATTGCAGTCGTGATCGCGGACACGGTAATCGCCATTCTTGCCGCACTGGTTATTTTTCCGCTGGTATTCGCGAATAATCTCGATCCGGCGGAAGGCGTGGGGCTGGTTTTCGTTACCTTGCCGCTGGCGTTCGGGCAAATGCCCGGTGGTGTCGTATTTGCGACGTTGTTCTTTGTATTACTGTCCTTTGCCGCATGGACCTCGGCATTGGGATTGATGGAGTCCGCCGTGGCGTACCTGGTCGAACGCTTCTATCGAACACGCGCCCAGGCCGCACTAATGATAGGCGGACTAATCTGGGTCATCGGTCTCGGCACCGTTTTGTCGTTCAATGTCCTGATGAACTTCAGGTTCCTGAAAGGCACTATTTACAACAATGTCGATTACCTCACCAGCAATATCCTGCTGCCGGCAAGTGGTCTGTTGATTACCGTATTCGCGGCGTGGGTGATGTGCCGCAACTCGACCTCCGACGAGCTCGGCGGCGCCGGATCGTCATACAGGCTCTGGCATTTCCTGGCCAGATTTGTAGCGCCGGCGGCAATTATTGTGATATTCCTGCAAGCTGTCGGGGCATTCGGTTAGCGGCCGGCACCCTGAATTAATCGGCGAACAATATGCGAAAGGTAAACAGAAGCGCGATCGTTCCATACTCGGCACGGGAAATGTTTGTGCTGGTTGATGACGTGGAGGCCTATCCGGAGTTTCTGCCCTGGTGCAACCAGGCCGAGGTTCACAATCGCACCGATGAATCGGTTGAGGCCACGCTCGAGCTGCATAAGGGAGCCGTGAGCAACAAGTTTACGACCAGAAACAGTCGCAAGGAATTCAACGCAATTGGCCTGGAGTTGATCGGTGGTCCCTTCCGTCACCTGGACGGCGGGTGGCAATTCAAAGCGCTTGGGGACGACGGTTGCAAGGTGTCGCTGGAGCTTGAATTCGAATTTGAAAGCCGCTTGGTGGATCTGATGTTTGGCTCGTTTTTTGAAGATATCTGCAATTCGCTGGTCGACGCATTCACGAAACGCGCCGAAACCATATTCGGCCCGCGCTAGGCGTTTCGCAAATAATGGCCGCACCCGGCAGCATAAATATCGAAGTTGTCTTTGCATTGCCGGACCGGCAAAAACTCGTTTCGCTGTCGATCGATCAGGCGTGCACCGTAAAAGAGGCGATTCTCAAATCTGGTATCGCGGATGAATTTCCGGATCAGGATATTTTTTCATGCAGCGTCGGAATCTGGGGCAGGGCGGTGCAGAAAGATCAGTCGTTGCGCGAAGGCGACCGGATCGAAATCTACCGGTCATTGCTGATCGACCCGCGGGCTGCGAGAAGGCAGCTGGCTGAACATGGCGGTTTTATGGGCCGCGACCGCCAGAGCAGCGGCCAGGGCCGGCAGCCTGTCAATAAGGTCGGTGCAACCGGCAAAAAAGACTAAAGATCAGGGGAGAGTTCCTGTTCACTAAAGATCTCGGTGACTGTCTGATCGTCGAAAAATATTGATATCCAGCGCTTGAAGGTGGCCGTGTCTTTGCCGATGCGCAGGTAATAGACGTAATCCCAGCGATCGTCGTGGAAAGGGTCGTCAATCATCGGCGTCCCAAGCAGAAACCGAACCTGGTTGCGTGTCATGCCAACCTCTACCTGGTCAATATCTTCCTGTTTGAGCAGGTTTCCCTGTGACAGGGCGGCCTGGTAAACACATCCGCTGGCCAGCAGCGTGATGCACAGAAATATTGTAGTCGCTAGTAGTTTTCGCATTGATCAGGTCGTTAGTCAGGTCGTTAGTCAGGTTGTTAGTCAGGTTGTTTGTCTAGGGAAATTCAATGGCTTGCAGCTTAGCGAGACCGCTCATTTAGTGGAGCGTTCTGTCTAACTGGGTCATAATAGGCGCGCATGATACCTACTTGTCATGTCCCGCGGTAGCCATCGTGTGTTTCCGCAAACAAAGAGCGAAAATCAATGGTACAACGTCAGGAATTGCGCAAGGCCGGTCTCAAGGTGACACTGCCGCGGCTGAAAATCCTGGAAATTCTCGAAAATGGCGGAATGCGGCATCTGAGTGCCGAGGATATTTATCGCGAGTTGCTGGATCTGGGTGAGGACATTGGTCTTGCAACTGTTTATCGCGTGCTCACGCAGTTCGAGGCCGCCGGCCTGGTAAAGCGGCACAACTTCGAAGGCGGGCACTCGGTCTTTGAACTCGACGATGGCGCCCATCACGATCACATGGTCTGTATTGAAAGTGGCGATGTGGTCGAATTCATGAATGACGAAATTGAGCGCCTGCAGCAGGATATCGCAAAATCACACAATTTCGAATTAGTTGGCCACAACATGGTGTTGTATGTACGGCCGCTAAAAAAGGACGGCAAGAAAGACGGCAATAGCTGACCCTGCAATCAGGCGCGTTTGATTTTTTTGTCGGCACGCATTCCTGCGCGCAACATTTCCGCCGCGTGCTCCCGTGTCCGTTTTGTAATCTCAACGCCACCCAGCATTCTCGCCAGTTCCTCGACACGTTCATCCTCACCCAGCTGGGTGATTCCTGTTTTGGTGGATTTGCCATCTGTGATTTTCATGATGCGAAAATGATTGCTGGCAAGGCTCGCCACTTGCGGTAGATGCGTCACGCAAAATACCTGGCGTGTCTGCCCCAACTCCCGCAGGCGCAAGCCGACCATTTCGGCGACACCACCGCCGACGCCACTATCTACTTCGTCAAACACCATAGTTGGAATGGCGCTGCCGTCACTGGCGATAACCTGAATGGCAAGACTCATACGAGATAACTCACCACCGGATGCCACCCGGGATAACGGCTGCGGGTCCTGGCCCGGATTCGCGCTGATCTGGTATTCAACGTCGTCCAGGCCCCACGGCCGTGGATCATTGATGTCGCGCGACGAAACGCGGGCTACGAATACACCGCCGGGCATGCCGAGGTTCGACATGGCGTCTGTGACCGCCGTCGAAAATGCTGCGGCAGCCTTTTTGCGCCCGGTCGATAGCCTGCGGGCTGATTTTCGGTAAATGGATTCGGCCTGCCTGGTTGATTCTTCCAGCTCAGCGCCACGTTCTTCAGCGTGTTCCAGGTCATTCAGCTGTACTTTAAGTCGCTGGTGCAGCGGGTCGATTTCCTCTGGCTCGATGTGGTGTTTCCGCGCAATGGTCGCAATAGCATCCAGCCGTTCTTCCACCCAGTTTTGTCGGGCAGGATCCATGTCAAGGTCGTCCGCGTAGCGCCGCAGCAGATCGACTGTTTCCGAAATTTGAATATTGGCATCCTGCAGCAAATTCAATGCTGGTTGCAGAGACTCATCCACGCCGCTAAGAGAATCAACCGTACGGGTAGCGTCTGCCAGCAAGCTTTGTGCGTTGGTCGGGTCACCGTCATAGATTCGTTGCAATGCCTGGTGCACACCTTCCGCCAGTCGCCCGCTGTTTTGCAGTTTCAGTCTTTCCTGGGACAACTCAATGATCTCATCAGGCCCCAGGTCAAGAGCATCCAGTTCGTTTATCTGGAAGCGAAGTAACTCCAGCCGTGCAACCCGGTCTGCGTTTGCAGATGCCAGATCGCCAAGCTGTTTGGCAAGGTCCTGCCAGTCAGAAAAAGCGGTAGCAGTTGCAACGGCGAGATCGACGAGGCCACCAAAGTAATCAAGTAAATCCCTTTGCACGCTTTTGTGGCCAAGTGACTGGTGGAAATGCTGCCCATGAATATCCAGCAGCATCTCGCCCAGTGTTTTCAGGCTTTGCTGTGGCACGCTGTTGCCATTGATGAATGCACGCGATCGCCCGTCCGCATTGATGACGCGGCGAAGATTGCATTCGTCGTCCAGGTCAAGCATCTGCTCTTCCAGCCAATGCCGAGCACCTGGCAGGTTTTGCAGATCAAATTCTGCGGTGAACTCGGCACGTTTGGTGCCAGTCCGTACCAGTCCGCCGCCGCCACGTTCGCCGAGTACCAGACCGAGCGCATCGACAAGAATCGATTTGCCGGCGCCGGTTTCACCGGTAAGCACCGTCATGCCCGGTGAGAATTCCACTTCAACCTGGTCGATGATGGCGAAATTACGCACCTGGAGGCTAGTTAACATTTTCTATTCCTCGCTCTGCCGCACGCGCACGTTACGACCCCAATGGAGCTTGGAACGCAGAATCTCATAGAAGTCGTAACCCGGCGGATGAATAAGCGTAATACGATGCTCGGATTCCCGGATCACAAGCTTGTCGTCCGTGCCAAACTCGCCAAGTGTATGTCCGTCCACGCTGACTTCCGCTTTGGTATCTTCTCGCGCGAGAAGTTTGACTTCGATTTCCTGGTTGGCGGGTATGACTATTGGTCTGTCGCTAAGGGTGTGCGGACATATGGGTACAACGACAATAGCGTCAAGTTGCGGCTGGATAATTGGGCCGCCACAGCTCAGGGCATAAGCGGTTGAGCCGGTTGGTGTTGCGGCGATCAAGCCATCGCCCATGTGCGTGTTGACGTATTTCCCCGCAATCCTGGTTTCGAAATCGAGCATTCGCCCGGTCTCACGGCGCTGCAACACGATGTCGTTCAGTGCCAGTGCAGTCTTCTCACTGCCATCCGCTGCAGTTACTTTAGCCTCCAGTTGCAGGCGCGACTCGCTCGTATAATTGCCGCCCAGTACTTGCTCGAGGCTCTCCAGCATATCCGCGGGCGATACGTCTGCCAGGAATCCGAGCCGTCCGCGATTGATGCCCAGCAGTGGCACGTCGACCTCCGCTGCCAGCCCGGCGGCATGCAACATCGTGCCGTCCCCACCGACGGCGATAATCAGATCGGCTTCGCGGGCCAGCGCGTTATCGTCAACAGGCTGTGCGGCCAGCGCATCGGCATTATCCGCATTCGCGAGCACCACGACGCCGGCTTTGGCAAGGAACCTGGCCAGCCGGATCATGGGCTCGGCGACGCGCGAGTCCGTAAACAGGCCGACGAGAGCCACTGTTTTGAATGAATTTTTCATGCCACGGTTTGTTCTTGACTGAAAATAATAGGCTCCGGCACCAGGTAGCAGGATCGTAGATTGTTACAAACCCTTGACCCGCCGCCAAGCCGTTGCTAACTTTTTGTTTTTACACTAACACAATGTGTTAGTCGTTCTTTTTGCGTTTCTTTGCGAATGGCCAGCGAAGCACTTAGTCAATTACCTAACGAGCGTGCTCAGTACCTGCTGAAGGTTCTGATACAGCGATTTATTCGTGACGGCCAGCCGGTCGGTTCACGAACGTTATCCCGTGACTCCGGGATCGAGCTCAGCCCCGCTACGATCCGCAATGTCATGTCCGAGCTCGAGGAGCTTGGCCTGATTTGCGCGCCACATACTTCCGCAGGACGTGTGCCAACCGCGCAAGGGTACCGCCTTTTCGTCGACACGCTGGTACGTTACAAGCCGCCGAATGATGCCGAAATTCAAAAATTACAAATGCAGCTGGGCGAGCAGGGCGATGAACCGAATGCGCTGATTGGCTCGGTATCGAAAATGCTCTCCAGCATAACGAGCCTTGCCGGCGTAGTGACGGTGCCACGGGGACAGCGTGCAATATTGCGGCAAATTGAATTCCTGCTGCTATCTGACAATCGAGTGCTGGCCATCCTGGTGATCAATGATCGCGAAGTGCAAAACCGGATTCTGCATACGGATCAGCCGCATACGCCGGAGGAACTGCAACGCGCAGCCAATTTCATCAATGAGCACTACGTTGGCTGCGACCTGACCCAGATACGCGAGCAGTTAATTGACGATCTGGATCGCACGCGTGACTCTATGAACCAGGCAATGCACGACATCATCTCAGTGGCACAGTCTGCGATGGAGGGCGCGGCAGCCCCGGAAGGTGAATTCGTTCTCAGGGGCGAAACCAATCTGATGGATTTTGCCGAGCTTTCGGACATCGAAACCATCCGCCGCTTGTTCGAGGCGTTCTCCAGGAAGCGATTCATGCTCAAGCTGCTGGACAAGAGCATCAACGCCAGCGGTGTGCAGGTGTTCATTGGTCATGAGTCCGGCTACGAGATCCTGGACGATTGCAGCGTGGTTACCGCACCCTATCGCGTGGATGATGATCATATTGGTGTGCTCGGCGTGATCGGACCGACCAGGATGGCGTATGACCGGGTTGTACCCATTGTCGATATTACGGCGCGATTGCTGGAGTCGGCGATGAATCCGAAGGATTGATTCAGCGCCGCCACAAATATCCGAATATCTGCAAATAATGCCCGCCGGCTCTTGATATTTGCTGGCGGAACCCCAAAATCCCCGCATCTTTGAATTCGATGCCCGCACGCGGTTGGTGCTGGCATTGCCGGACCGGAGCACATAGCAGATGAATGGACAGCCTGATCACCCGACAGGGGACGATGCTGACCACGAAGAAGTTGCCGCACAGGGCGATACAGTGGCTGAGGCAGCGAATACCGAGGTAGCCGAAGACGCAAAAGTGGAGCCGGGCGCTGAAGACCCGTTGACAGTGGCTCAGGCCAAAGCAGACGAGAACTGGAACAAATACCTGCGCACGGCTGCGGAACTTGAAAACGTTCGCAAGCGTGCCGCGCGGGACGTGGAAAAAGCGCACAAATTCTCCCTGGAGCGCATCGTGGCCGACCTCCTCGAGGTACGTGACAGCCTTGAAATGGCGTTGTCCACCGGCGACCAAAGCACGATTGAAAACCTGAGAGAGGGCAATGAGACGACGCTGAAGCTGCTTGCGGCAGTAATGCAACGCTACGGAGTCGAGGATATTGATCCGCTGGGCGAACCGTTTGACCCCAACCGCCACGAGGCGATGACCATGCAGCCCTCCACCGACGCTGAGCCTGATAGCGTACTGACGGTATTTCAGAAGGGTTATGCCCTGAATGGCAGGCTGTTACGGCCAGCCAGGGTGGTAGTCGCCGCAGCACCGACCAAAGGCGCCGAAAAGGCCTGAAACAACAATACTAGCCCGGACTATTCATGAATCGCCGTGATGATTGGGCAGAGATTTGATTACACACGGGATTTTCCGACCGAGCGGAATACCAGTGTGTATTCCCGAGAGAGGAAAATCTCGTGTGTAAACAAAGATCAAGCAAGGGCGCGAGCGCATTCATGAATAGTTCGGGCTAGAGGGCACTCAGGTGCTTGAAACACCTGCGGCTGGCCCCACTAAGAGCCTAACTTTGAAATCATTCCAGACGGAGAACACAAATCATGGGTAAAGTTATTGGTATCGACCTGGGTACCACCAACTCCTGCGTCGCGGTCATGGAGGGCGATAAGCCCCGCGTGATCGAGAACAGCGAAGGGGACCGAACCACGCCCTCAATCGTTGCCTTCAGCAAGGACGACGAGGTGCTCGTAGGCCAGTCTGCAAAACGACAGGCCGTGACCAATCCGACCAACACACTGTTTGCAGTGAAACGACTGATTGGCCGGCGCTTTGAGGACGAGGTCGTACAGCGCGACATCGATATGGTGCCGTACACGCTGCTCAAGGCAGACAATGGTGATGCCTGGGTTGAGGCGAATGGCAAAAAGATGGCTCCGCCGGAAATATCGGCGCGCGTTCTCATGAAAATGAAGAAAACAGCTGAGGACTACCTCGGTGAAGCCGTGACGGAAGCCGTGGTAACCGTACCCGCCTATTTCAACGATTCGCAACGCCAGGCAACCAAAGACGCCGGCAAAATCGCGGGCCTGGACGTTAAACGAATTATCAACGAGCCCACCGCTGCGGCCCTTGCTTATGGCATGGACAAAAAGCGTGGTGACGCAACCATTGCTGTGTACGATCTCGGTGGCGGAACATTTGACGTTTCGATCATTGAAATAGCCGAGGTTGATGGCGAACACCAGTTCGAAGTGCTGGCGACCAACGGCGATACGTTCCTCGGCGGCGAAGATTTCGACGTGCGGGTGATCAAGTACCTCAGTGCGGAATTCGAGAAAGAAAGCGGTGTTGATGTCACAAAGGATCCGCTGGCAATGCAGCGCCTTAAAGAGGCTGCCGAGAAAGCGAAAATCGAGTTGTCGACGCAGCAGCAAACGGAAGTCAATCTGCCCTATATCACGGCCGATGCATCCGGTCCGAAACATCTCAACATCAAGCTGACACGAGCCAAGCTCGAGTCGCTGGTTGAGGAACTGGTTATGCAAACCATCGAGCCGTGCAAGATCGCGTTGAAGGATGCAGGCCTGAAAGTTAACGAGATTGACGATGTCATTCTCGTTGGTGGCCAGACCCGCATGCCTAAGGTGCAGGAAGAAGTGCAGAACTTCTTCGGTAAAGAGCCGCGTCGCGATGTAAACCCGGACGAAGCAGTCGCAATGGGTGCCGCAATTCAGGGCGGCGTGCTCGCTGGAGACGTTACGGACGTGCTGCTACTCGACGTTACGCCGTTGTCACTCGGCATCGAAACGCTGGGTGGTGTGATGACCCGGCTGATCGACAAGAACACGACAATTCCGGCAAACGAAACGCAGGTATTCTCGACCGCAGATGACAATCAAACTGCAGTGACCATTCATGTAGTGCAGGGCGAACGTGAACGGGCGCAGGACAACAAGTCCCTGGGCCGGTTCGACCTGGCGGATATTCCTTCTGCACCAAGAGGCATGCCGCAGATCGAAGTGCAGTTCGACATTGATGCGAACGGAATCCTGAACGTTTCAGCAAAAGACAAAGCCAGCGGCAAAACGCAAACTATTGTCATCAAGGCATCGAGCGGACTTAGCGATGACGAGATTGATACGATGGTGTCGGATGCGGAGAGTCACGCAGAGGAAGACAAGAAATTCCGTGAGCGTGTTGACGCACGCAACCAGGCCGACGGCCTGATTCACAATGCGGAGAAAACGCTTAGTGAAGCCGGCGACAAAGTCAGTGGCGAGGAGCGTCTCGCTGTTGAGACCGCAGTCTCTGACCTGAAGGCGGTGCTGGAAGACGGCGACAAGGATACGATCGACGCCAAGACGGCTACGCTGGCGGAAGCAGCTGCCGCAGTTGCACAGAAACTGTATGCGGAAGAAGCGCAGCAGGAGCAAGGCGCAGCCGATGAAGGTAGCGCTGGCGGCGATGATGTTGTCGATGCCGAGTTCGAGGAAGTCGATGGCGAGGGTGATGCTGCTGACGACGAGAAAGCGAAGTCGGACTAATACGATCCCGCAGCAGTAAGAATCAGGGCGCCGATTACGGCGCCCTGATATTTTTGTAACCAGATAACAGAACAATACAAATAATGGCTAAACGCGACTATTACGACATTCTCAGCGTGGATAAAAATGCCACCGCCGCTGACATTAAGAAGTCGTATCGTCGTCTGGCCATGAAGCATCACCCGGATCGTAATAAGGACGACAGCGGCGCCGAGGATAAATTCAAGGAGGCCAAAGAGGCCTATGAAGTCCTGCGCGATGACGACAAGCGAGCGGCTTATGACCGCTACGGGCATGAAGGCGTTCGCGGTGGCCCGGCCGGTGGTGGCTTCAGCGCCGAGGGTTTCGGCGATATTTTCGGCGACGTGTTCGGCGACATCTTTGGTGGCGGCAGACGCGGCGGAAACCAGGTTTTTCGTGGCGCTGACCTTGGCTATCAACTGCAACTGGATCTCGAAAAAGCGGTCAGCGGTGATTCCGTCACGATCGAGGTACCGACCCAAGTAAGTTGTGAGACATGCGCCGGTAGCGGTGCCAAAAAAGGCTCAGAACCCGTCAAATGCACGACCTGTGGCGGTGTCGGGCAGGTGCGCATGCAGCAAGGTTTTTTCTCAATTCAACAGGCGTGCCCGGCCTGCAAGGGCGCCGGCACGGTCATTAAAGATCCCTGTGCTGATTGTCACGGGCGTGGTCGTGTCAGCAAGATCAAGAAGCTCTCCGTCAAAGTACCAGCTGGTGTTGATGACGGCGATCGGATTCGATTGTCGGGCGAAGGCGAGGCAGGCCGCAACGGTGGCCCCGCTGGCGATCTCTATGTAGAAATACATGTCAATGAGCACAAAATTTTTCAGCGTGAAGGTGCCGATCTTGCTTGTGAAGTCCCGATCAGCATCGCTACTGCGACCCTTGGCGGTGAAGTCGAATTACCGACTCTGGATGGCAATGTCATGCTCAAAGTCCCGGCAGGCACTCAATCGGCCAAGGTCTTTCGCCTGCGTGGCAAAGGCGTGACCACGGTTCGGGATCACCGCACAGGCGACCTGTTCGCCAAGGTTGCGGTCGAAACACCGATTAACCTGACCAGCGAGCAGGAGTCATTGTTGCAACAGTTTGACGAATCCGTGAGTGCGGGTGGAGAGCGGCACAATCCGCGTGCCGGTGGCTGGCTGGACACGGTAAAGCGATTCTTCGATCGCATTAGCCAATAACAAAAACTGGCTCAATTTAGCTGGCGCAAAAGCCACGGCTTCAGTACACTGTCGCGGGTCGCCGGATGGCTGGCGAATCCCTGAGCGGAAGGCATTGTCCTTCCGCTTTTGTGCATCTAAAAGGAGCCTCTACAAACAGTCAGTTTTTTGTGAGTGCAAGGAAGCGCCGCGCGGAGAACCGCAGTGTATATACGATACATGAGGATTCGAGCACGGTGCTGACGCCGCAATCGCGAAAAAGGGACTGTTTGTAGAGGTTCCGTAATACCGGTAACTAACTTCTTGACCATTGAGGATTACTGTTGAGTACGCCCGCTGTTCTGGCACTACAGGACGGGACTATATTCCGCGGTATTTCTGTTGGCGCTCCCGGCAAGACCATTGGCGAAGTGGTTTTCAACACGGCCATGACGGGCTACCAGGAAATCCTGACGGACCCGTCCTACTGCCGGCAGATCGTCACGCTGACCTATCCCCACATCGGCAATACGGGGACCAACAGTGAGGACATGGAGTCGTCACGCATCCATGCCTCTGGCCTGGTCATTCGCGACAGCTCAATGGTGGCCAGCAGCTGGCGTTCGGAACGCAGCTTTTCAGACTTCCTACTTGCGGCCGATACCGTGGCAATTGCAGATATCGACACGCGAAAACTAACCCGGTTGTTACGCGAGAAGGGCGCCCAGTCGGGTTGCATCATGACGGGTGATATCGAGCCCGAGGTCGCCATTGAGCATGCCAACAAATTCCCCGGCATCGCGGGAATGGATCTCGCCAGGTTTGTTACAACGGAAGAAACCTATCAGTGGTGTTACGGCAGCGATTTTGATCGCAGTGGCCGGATTATGAGTCGCCGTATCGCGCCCAACCACGTCGTCGTCTACGACTACGGCATCAAACGCAACATACTGCGGATCCTGTCGGACCTCGATTGCCGCATGACGGTCGTACCGGCAACCACACCGGCATCCGAGGTCCTGGCACTCGCACCGGACGGTGTTTTTCTGTCGAACGGACCAGGTGACCCTGAACCTTGCGATTATGCGATTGAGGCGATCAAAACAATTCTTGAGTCGCACGTGCCTGTATTCGGCATCTGCCTTGGCCACCAGTTACTCGCACTGGCAACCGGCGCAAAAACGCTGAAGATGAAATTTGGCCATCACGGGGCAAATCATCCGGTCGAGGACAGCGCAACCGGGCAGGTAATGATCACGAGCCAGAATCACGGCTTTGCGGTCGATGAAAAATCCTTGCCGAAAAACGTTGAGGTTACTCACACATCCCTGTTTGACGGATCGCTGCAGGGCATTGCGCTGAAAGATAAAGCGGCTTTTGGATTCCAGGGGCATCCGGAGGCGAGTCCCGGACCGCACGACCTCTTGCCATTGTTCGAGCGTTTCCTCAGCGCGATGGACGAACATAAACGCGGTACGAGTCAATCGATGTTGGCATTATAAATTGTTATTAAACAGTTAGTTAAAGTTGTTTCTTAAAGTAAATTATCATATAGAATCCGGTTCAAAAATAGACACATGCCAAAACGTACAGACATTCAAAGCGTCCTGATCATAGGTGCAGGCCCGATCGTGATCGGTCAGGCTTGTGAATTTGACTACTCTGGCGCGCAGGCCTGCAAAGCGCTCAAGGAAGAAGGCTACCGGGTCATCCTGGTCAATTCGAATCCGGCGACCATCATGACGGACCCTGAGACCGCGGATGCAATCTATATAGAGCCGGTGCACTGGAGCGCGGTAGAACGAATCATCGCCAGGGAAAAACCGGACGCATTGCTGCCAACGATGGGCGGCCAGACCGGTCTTAATTGTGCCCTCGACCTGGTCCGGGAAGGCGTTCTGGAAAAATACAATGTTGAGCTGATTGCCGCATCCCGCGAGGCGATTGACATGGCTGAGGATCGCGAGAAGTTTCGCGAAGCCATGACCGACATTGGCCTGGAAGTTCCCAGAGCGGAGATCGCGCATTCGGTGGAAGAGGCGATCGAGAAACAGCAGAATATTGGTTATCCCACTATTATCCGGCCCTCTTTCACGCTCGGTGGCACAGGCGGTGGTATCGCCTACAACCAGGAAGAATTCCGCGACATCATCACGCACGGTTTGGAAATGTCGCCAACCACCGAAGTGCTGCTCGAAGAATCTGTCATCGGCTGGAAAGAGTTCGAGATGGAAGTTGTCAGGGACAAGAATGACAATTGCATCATTGTTTGTTCGATTGAAAATCTCGATCCGATGGGCGTGCACACCGGCGATTCAATCACTGTCGCACCGGCACAAACGCTGACCGACAAGGAATATCAGCGTATGCGAGATGCGTCCATCGATGTCTTGCGCAAGATTGGCGTTGAGACAGGTGGCTCAAACGTACAGTTCGCTGTGAATCCCGAAGACGGTCGCCTGCTGGTTATCGAGATGAATCCGCGCGTATCACGGTCATCTGCGCTCGCATCCAAAGCGACCGGTTTTCCGATTGCGAAAGTGGCCGCAAAACTGGCCATCGGTTACACACTCGATGAGCTGCGGAACGATATTACCGGCGGTGCGACACCAGCGTCGTTTGAACCAACAATCGACTACGTCGTGACGAAAATTCCGCGTTTTACCTTCGAGAAATTCCCTGGCGCCAATGATCGGCTGACCACGCAAATGAAGTCGGTTGGCGAAGTCATGGCAATGGGCCGGACTTTCCAGGAGTCTTTTCAAAAAGCGCTGCGTGGTCTCGAGATCGGTGTTTCCGGGCTGGACGAGATAACTGGCGTCGCTGTCGACGAAGTGGAAAAAGACAATCTGCGCCAGGAGCTTCGTCTTCCAGGCGCTGATCGGATCTGGTATGTGGCTGATGCTTTTCGCCAGGGTTTTACATTAGACGAAGTCTCGAAGCTTACTGGCATCGATCCGTGGTTCCTCGTGCAAATCGCCGATCTTGTCGATGAAGAAAAAGATATCAGGAAAGGCGGTCTCGATTCGCTGGATGCGGACAGAATTCGCGCGCTCAAACGCAAGGGATTTTCTGATGCGCGAATTGCGAAACTAATCAAACAACCTGAGGAACTCGTTCGTAAGCGCCGTGTGATGTCCGGTGTGCGCCCGGTATTCAAACGCGTGGATACCTGCGCCGCAGAATTCGCGACCTCTACTGCGTATCTGTATTCGACTTATGAAGAAGAATGCGAAGCTGAGCCAACGGATAATCCGAAGATTATGATTCTCGGTGGCGGACCAAATCGCATCGGCCAGGGCATCGAATTCGATTACTGTTGTGTGCATGCAGCGTTGGCTTTGCGGGAAGAAGGTTTCGAAACCATCATGGTTAACTGTAATCCGGAAACCGTATCGACGGATTACGACACCTCGGATCGATTGTATTTCGAATCACTGACGTTCGAGGACGTCATGGAGATTATCGAAATTGAAAAACCGAAGGGTGTCATTGTGCAATATGGCGGGCAAACGCCGCTGAAGCTCGCGCGTGATCTTGCGGCGGCCGGAGCGCCGATCGTCGGTACCTCACCTGATTCGATCGATCTGGCAGAAGACCGCGAGCGCTTCCAGAAACTGGTCGACAATCTCGAATTACGCCAGCCGCCAAACCGGACGGCACGCAACAAGGAAGAGGCGCTTGGCATGGGTTCGGACGTCGGCTATCCGCTGGTCGTACGACCCTCCTACGTGCTCGGCGGCAGGGCGATGGAAATCGTGCACAACGATGAGGATCTTGCTGCATACATGGATGCAGCTATTGGTGTGTCCAATGAAAGCCCGGTGTTGCTGGATCGCTTCCTGGATCTGGCGACAGAGGTTGATGTGGACGCAATTTGTGACGGTGAGCGGGTCTTGATCGGCGGCATCATGGAGCATATCGAGCAGGCTGGCGTGCACTCCGGTGATTCCGGTTGTTCTCTGCCGCCATTCAGTCTCACGAAAGAGATGCAGGAATCCCTGGCGGAACAGGTTGTTATTCTTGCCAAAGGGCTGAATGTAATCGGTCTGATGAACACCCAGTTTGCTATTCAGAACAATATTATCTACCTGCTCGAGGTAAATCCGCGGGCATCACGCACAGTGCCTTTCGTGTCGAAAGCCACCGGTCTGCAGCTCGCCAAGATTGCCGCGCGTGTTATGGTCGGTCAGTCGTTGCAGGAGCAGGGCTTTACTACGCAGCGCATACCGGATTATTTTTCCGTCAAAGAGGCGGTATTTCCGTTCATCAAGTTTGCGGGTGCCGATCCGATACTTGGGCCGGAGATGAAATCGACTGGCGAAGTGATGGGGGTAGGGCGGTCGTTTGGCGAGGCCTATGCAAAAGCCCAGCTCGCGTCAGGTGTCGTATTGCCCACGCAAGGCGTTGCGTTAATCAGTGTTCGCGATCGGGACAAAGATGGCGCGGTGGAACT